>Ga0194135_10002841_pt1 | contig 10574 bp, 7 predicted proteins | sample LitLau_LLRF_2013_FD_134024 | JGI IMG/M metagenome (GOLD analysis project Ga0194135, IMG submission 134024) | Freshwater sediment microbial communities in response to fracking from North America - Little Laurel Run_MetaG_LLRF_2013 (version 2) | ecosystem: Environmental > Aquatic > Freshwater >... | reverse complement strand
TATCAACATTATTTTTTGTTCAATTCAAATACCAATTTCTCCTGCTCATTGTCAACAACTATACTCTGTCCGAGGCTTGGAGTGGAGTGAATTGGGCAGCCATGAGATCCGCCCAATTCACTCCACTCCAAGCCTCGGACAGAGTATAGTTGTTGACAATGAGCAGGAGAAATTGGTATTTGAATTGAACAAAAAATAATGTTGATAAGATAAAAACACTGTGTAGTGATAAACGTGTCGTTATAGCTGGCGATAAGAGGTTTCCCGCCTATATCAGCTGAGTAATGTTTTCGCGCGAAATAAATGCCTGTAGAAATGTTATTTCTTCAGAGGATATTCCTTTTAAATAGAAGGTCATGTGGGGTTTTCTACTCAGTTATAGACCCAGTAAGAGTTTGTTTCGAGTCCCTAAATCCATTCTCATTGTGGGAAGTATAAATTTTTTATGCGCCTCAAAATTAGTCTTGTACCCATCGTGAGCCGAGATACTCGAGATTGGTTCTTATAGTACACTATCCACTGAAAGTCCCGCCACCCTGTTATTTTAAAGATTTTGTTAAAAAGGTTCATTTCAATGAATTATCCAAACAGCACCCCAGGCACTCCTACGCATTTGCTTTTCAGACGACGGGTAGCGACTACACATACGTGCTCAAGCTTATTGTATTAATGATTATTAACTTATGATTCATTGATTGTTTGTTTAGGCTCTATCCTGCTCGAATCGAAGATCTTACCTGACACAGCTTATCAGAAGCAACAAGATACTCTAATTGTTTGGTCCGAAGGGGACAATTTTGATCTCGCCCTCAGCTTTCAAGAAAAAGGCGGCTGCGATGAAATATGGGAGAAAATTTGTCAGGTAATAAGCATGTGTATATCATCATTATAATTATAAATCCAATCCTGTGGGCCGTTTTAGCGTCAAGAAAATCAATAGTAGTGCAATGAGTATTTTGGCGGTTTATCTCACACTAGTGAAATATTAGTTCGAAGTTTCTATCACATTAGTCGTATTCTTTACCGGACCTAGAGTGGATTGAGCCAATGAGTCCACTTTTTCTGCGGAACTTTGTTGACTCAATCACGTCTCACCCGAACCGAAAACACGCTAACCCAATGGCTGTTCTTTATCATTGGGTCAAGTTCATGAACTCAATCCTGCTTGGATCCCGCCAAAAAGAAATTTTTTATTGCCAAATAAACCTGCTCTTTTTTTTTTTTTTTTGAAAATTTTTCCTATGTTTTGCAGGTTCAAGGAAAAGACCCATCAGTGGAAATAACGCAAGACATTATTGAAGAGTCTGAAGATGAGCGGTTTGACGATATGAATGACACTGTCCCACCCATAGAATTACCCTTATGTGAAATTAGCAGATTAGAAGAAATTAACGAGGTTAGTACTGTAATTTTTTTTCCCCAGCTCCAGTACTCCCTAGAGTGGGTGCATATATTTATGAAGTACTTATATAATAAAGAATAAAGAAATAAAAACTAAATCCGCCAGCATTTAAAATGCTATTACGGAGGGGATGTGATACGTCGCAAAAAGAAAGGTAGGGATAGCCCTTGGATATGAAATGAAATCCTTTTATTCGAAATTAATTCTATACTTTACCTCATTAGCATCGTTCTTCAAGCATAACATTTTAATCAAAATCAAAAAATTCTGGGCTAAGATAGTCGTGTGTTCTACAATTGAATTGATTGGTTTTCAGTTGATCTCATCGTGCTTGACTTCGGCGAACCGTAAGGACAAGCTGGCAGCGGCTTTGGAAAACGAAGGCTATCTAAAGAAGCTATTAAATGTGTTCCATATGTGTGAGGACCTTGAAAACACACAAGGTCTACAACTTCTTTACGAAATATTCAAGAATATTTTCATGTTGAACAAGAATGCTTTGTTTGAAGTCATGTTTGCAGGTAAGTTGGTCCCTATATAGCCCGTTCTTTGCCTTCTGCACTTCAACTGGTATGAATTATTTACAGAATCAGATTGAGCAAACAGTTTTTCTGTGCAAGGCCTCAATTAGCCGCATTTAATGTACGAAGCTGCCGGGGAACTTGCGTAACGTCATATAGAAAGGACTTTTTCTATGTGGTTCAGGGTCCTTGATTTTGTCAGTGTGAAACAAGTATTGTGGTTTTGTGATTTATATTCATAGATTTTCGATTGCGTCCTCTGTCTAAATACATATTATCTAATTAACTCAAACCAGTGGAAAGGTTCATTACATTAATTTATTATCTACCTGTTTCTGTGTGATATTATCGTCGTTTTGATATTTCAGAGGATACAATTTTTGACGTGGTGGGTTGCCTAGAATATGACCCAAGTTCCCCAACCCCAAAAAGACATCGACAATTTCTAAAGCAGACGTCCAAATTTAAAGAAGTAGTTCCAGTATCGAACCCCGAGCTTTTGGCCAAAATCCACCAAACCCATCGAGTGCAGTATATTCAAGATGTTGTTCTTCCCGCGCCGTCTGTCTTTGAAGATAATATGCTGTCCACATTAAGCAGTTTTATCTTTTTCAACAAGGTTGAAATCGTGACACTCGTGCAGGTTTGTGGCTTTAACTAGCACTCTTATAGGTATATAATGTGAAAGCGGGAATGTTTTTATTGGCCTCAGCTGCTGGGACTATTTGATTTTCTGCAGTCAAGAGTGATAAGCATCATCACAGGCTCTTTATTTTTTATTGATTATTATAACTTAATTTCTTTCTTTTTTACAACGCGGGGATATTTTTTACATGTGTGTAAATTTTGCGATACATAATACCGATCGGTATATCTAAACCTTACCTAAAAAAACGATTCACATAGCGAAACTATTGTTATTGTTATCGATAAAAAAATCGACTTGGCTATTCGCACATCCGTTTCATTGAACCAAATGAGTTATCCTAATGTGCAATCAATGGTTGGAATTTTTGTTTGCTACACATGGGGCCACTTAAACTTCGAAAAGCATTGTACTCCGTGTGGACACCTATTTTTCTATTTATTATATTTTACTGACTTTTCATTTGTTTTGCAGGAAGACGAAAGGTTTCTAACGGAAGTAATGAACCTGCTAACGGACGAGGCAACTTCGGACGCCAAACGACGCGACCTCATGCTTTTTCTCCGAGAATTTTGCAATTATTCGCAAAATCTGCAACCACCCGGCAAGGAAACGTTTTACAAAATTCTGTCGACCCTGGGAATTCTTCCCGCGCTGGAAATCACGTTAGGCATTGACGATCCACTCACCAAGTCAGCTTCCGTTGATGTTCTCTCGTACATTGTCGAATACTCGTCTTCTGTTGTTCGGGAGTATACTTTACAGCAAGCTAATAGCACTGATGAGGTATGTGTATCTTGTGTGCTTTTCTTTTCTGGATCTGAGCTGGATTTCATTCACTCACCCCATTGCAGAAGACAGATTGAAATGAGACTGGTTGGCGAGAGCTGCTTCAATTCTGCTTTGATCCGGAATAACACATTAGAAAAACTAAAAGATTTTAGTAATCTATTTAGAATTTGCTTTGAAAAGAAAAATGAAAGAAACCTTTGAAAATAAAGAGGTTGAGAAATAAATCTAATTTGTAAGTGCAAGAAAATCTCGTAGTATGACCTCTCTGTGGAACACTCGTTTTATTAATCATTTTTTAACGTATACAATTAAAATCTTCAATAATAGTTTACTTGTTAAGAAAGCTGCCTACCTGTACAATGCTATTTATTTATTTAATACCGGTCAATTTATAAGCTGGTTTATTTTTTTAGGATCAGATGTTAATGAATGTTATTATCGAGCAAATGTTATGTGATAGCGACCCAGAGTTGGGAGGGGCCATCCAACTGTCCGGCATTTTGAAAACTATCCTCGACCCGGAGACCATGCTCACTTCGTCAAACAAAGGCGAAAAAACTGACTTCCTTAATTATTTCTACAAGCATAGTGTTCATGTACTTATTGGTAAGTACTGTGTACTTGGAACCCGCGGTAAAACTAGTCACTAAAAATGGTCGGCACAGCGTATCTGAGAAAAACTGTTTGTTAGTGTTTCGCCGATAGTCGACAACGTCACGGAAGTGGTTTGTGCAGACCTGTGCGTCTTGATAATCTATTGTCATTAAATTTAAAAGGGCGCAAATGGCGATGATCCTATTAATAATATATTTAATATAACTTACAGCTCCACTTTTGGCTAATACAGTAGAAGATCAGCCAGCGAAAGAAGATCGACAGACCGTACAGTTATTAGGCCTGATTCTTGAGCTTCTTTCATTCTGCGTAGAACAGCATTCGTATCATATAAAGAACTGTGTGCTCAGCAAAGATCTCTTGAGGCGGGTTCTTGTTCTTATGAAGTGTTCCCATGGATTTTTAGTTCTAGGTAAGTAGCACAGATGTACGACATCAAACCATTACCATTGACGTAACTAAACGTAAACGTAAATTTACTAAAACTAATAAAATTAGTTTTTTTTTAAATATACACCAGCAGTTCCCAAATGAATATCAGAAGGGTGCCGTCGATATGGAACATAAACTAGGGAAAACTGAAGCTGTGACATGTCATGCTTTATTCATAACTCCCTTGTGTTTTTAAAATGTAGATGTTAAGAAACCTCATCTCTTAAGAGGATATTTTAAGGTGGTGGGGTCAGGAGTAAAAATTGGATGACCTGATGCCAATAAATGTTAACCGTTACCTATTCAGGAAAGATAGCACTACCGGAATGCATGAAAAAATATTACTATTTACATTAGCAGCTTCAAGATTAAATTCCAAAGTTTGTCTTTTTTTACTTGGGCTGTCACGGCGTATCCATGCTGCTCACTGGTCACGCATAAATCTCCACATTGTATGGTTATAACATGAAAGCTATCCAAAATCATAAAAAAATTGATATTCTTTAATTGCGTAATTTTTATGCTGCTTCCGATTCTGTAAATGAGTCATAGTGGTAGAGTCCATTATTAATAAAGAAAAATGTGTGATCGGTGATTATTACAATTTTGTTTGTGTTTGCAGGTGCTTTAAGGTTTATGAGGCGGATAATAGCATTGAAAGATGAATTTTACAATAGATACATAATCAAGGGAAATCTCTTTGGGCCCGTTGTCGATTGTTTCATTAACAATAGGGGGAGGTACAATCTTCTTGACTCCGCCTTCTGGGAAATGCTAGAATTTATTAAAATGGTGAGTACTTAACTTTCTAAAGTTCAGCAACATCACCATAGACCTCAAGGGAACATCTCCCTAAACCTCGCGGAAAAAAAGAAATTCAACTCATGAATAGTGCTGTAAACCAAGCTTTTTAAAATAAGTGACCAGACAATAAAAATTTGGTGTGGGAAGTGTAACTCCTCGCGTAACTGTAATATGCCCAAGCTGTTGTCAATTTCTTTTTATTAAATAAACAAATAAATTAACACCAATGCTAGAACTACGTACCTAATGGGAATGGGCCAGTTGATTCTTATTCTGTTTCCGATTAAGGCAATTTATTATTGTTTTGACTGCTTTTCCTCTCCCCACTTTGCCTATAGTTATGGAGGACAAGTTTAATATACGCTTTCCTGTTTTAGGAGGATATCAAAAGTCTGTGTGTGTACGTAGTGGAAAATTATTCTAAGGTGCTGGATGAAGTCGATTATGTACAAACGTTCAAATCTCTCAAATTACGATACGGGCAACATCAGGATAGCAAATTAAATAAGGATCGAACTACATTGGAAAGGTAAATTTTTTGTTCTATAAGTAAACTGTGTTGATTGTACAAGTCCACCAATTTGGGCTATTGGGGAGACATCCCCACGGATGTTATTTGCAGACAGTTCAATGTCCCATTTCATAAAAGGCCAGTAGTTTGCTGGTTTAAATTTACCCATCAAAATCCCATTTCTACGTAACAATTCGGTAATAAAAATAAAAAACAGGTCAGTATCACCTATTTTGCCTAAAACACGTTAGAACATCTTATACAAAGCTCCTTATGATTCGTGATGCCACTAGGTTGTACCGTGTTAAAGGACAACTTACAGCTTCAATGAATAGTTTAGGCAGTACTACGGTTTAACATTCATTCATTCATGCTGAATCTATTGCTGTATGTGGCTTAGCCTAGTGGAAAGGTCCATTTTGGTTGTTTTTAGCGGATATTCGTAGGATGCCAAGATGCAAAAGGTGTAGGAACAGCGTTATTATTATTATTATTATCATCATCATTATTTTGGCGAATTCCCAAATCGTTTTAAAGGCATAGTTTGATATTGGCAGGAACTACTTGAGCTAAATCGAGCATCGCGTTATTTCAAGCGTAGTTCAATATGTTCTAGTGTGCCGTCCATTTTGCGAAATTCGAGATATCGAAGGGAACAACGACAACTAGACGAAGAGGAAGAAATGTGGTTCAATGAGGACGATGATTTTGATGAGCCCACCACCAATGACGTCCTCGCCAACGCCAAGAAACTCGATCCTGAACTCTCTATAGGTAAGCAGGAGCCTAGTTAGGGCGGTGCAACTTTCTAGTCTAAAAACATCTGAGTTCTCTAGCAATGCTTTTATGAATAAAGAAAATATTCTATCATATTGGAAATTCCATAATACACTTTCGACGTTCAAGCACTGGTTTGGCCTCAGTATTCTGGAATTTTCCATATGATCGAATAACCGCATTACAGTATGTTATGTATCATATTAAATGACACCGAAATTACCAAAGGAATTTTTTTAAAAATTAACTATTTTTATTATTAAATTTTTTAAATTAATAATTATTTATGAGCACATCGACAGTGAACTCGGAAATTTTTCAAAGTGAAATTCCCATCATAAGTAAAACTTGAATACTCAGCCGCACTAGAAGTCCAAATGTCTCGATCACATATCGGCATTCTACCATATTGTTTCGTAAATTCTATGCCAGTTTTATCGAAACCCCTTTTTCTCATTGTCGTTACGATAAAGAAATTGTAATGTAATAATTAATTTTTTTCTAGGGAAATTACTTGAGAAGAAACCAGATGAAAACCACGCCAAACTGGTAAGCAACTTTCTATTTCACAAAGGCCACGTTTTTTTAATTATCCCAATGCGATTGAAAAAAACATTACGAATGTTTTGTATACCAATCTCTACTTTCTAGGTTCCTTCCAAATACATCGCACCATCGCACGTACACCCGGAATTATGTAATAGGGAATATACGAATTTTAATGTGAATTACTAACTTCCCACTGCTAAGACTATATTACAGGGATTTATTGTTGTTTAGGGTCTCGTCGACTACGAGGGAGACTCGGATGAAGACGAAGAAGATGGAAATGTGAGCGGAGACGGCCTCTCGCCTGGGTCAAAGAGGCCGCGACTGACCTAGCTGCCAACCCATACCCTATCTTGTCCATATTGCCACCACCCAGGGATTGCGCAATACAATGTGCTCATTTAAATCTGCTCGGATACCCCGTACCCTTTGACTGACTAGCTCACGATCCTGTGTTTGCCGGTGTTAATTCCTATTTCCGCCCGGCCATGAGTAAGGTTAGGTTAAGTAAAAGTTAAGAGCTGTCGCTTAGCGTCTGATACAGACTTTATACCCTCTCCTGGCACAATTATTTAGGTCTTATTAGGACGGTAGACTGCAGCAGTAAAGAACTGAAATATGCTGATAAAAGGGTTGGAAAAACATAACAGATATGCCGGTTGAACTGATTTTTTGCCGTATTCAAATTTCATTTTTTTACTATTTATCATTTAAAGAATTACAATCCCTAATTCATAATGAATCTTACGATTCTTTAAAAATGGTAGTAGATAGCTGATGTGCATTTTTTTCATCCGTTTCTTTAAAACCAAATGTACTAAGTCTACCTTCTTAAAACTACATTTGGATACCCCTTATACTCCTTTTACATGTTAAAAAGAAAAGTTGTCCCAACATTTTAAAGTGGGTATACAGTGTATATTGAGCACCAGATTTTAAGGAGTATGGTTTATGTCTTAGGTTAGGGTATACACGGTTTTAAAACCCCTGTCAGTCGTATATGATGAACTAATGGAAGTACCACATGACAAACAAACTAAAAATTGTTCGATTACTTCTGATTATCCCGGTGTAAAATTTGGCCACCCTGATTAAAATCTACTTTCAGTATGAAAACCCTAGCTCGTGGCTGTTGTGTGTAGGTATAAGGGGTCTCATAATACGTCGTAACAAGAGGATATGAATGTACTTTGCGTACTTGTAGTTGATTGCCAAAACGTGTCATTCTAACTCTCGTCACAATATTTTGTGAAGCCCCTAGTGTAAATGGTGAAAAGAATAGTATGAATACGAAAATATTGTAAGTTGAAGTGCTTGCTAGTATTTTTATTTATTAGAAATTTTAATTTATTTGATGGCAGATCATCTTACATTGTCAAAAATTTCGTATTGTAAATTGACGGATCGTATTGTACATACTGGAATTGAAATGCCAGCATCTAAAACATGTTTTGAGTGGCTCATAATGGTGAGTAGGTTTCATTAGTGTTAATTACTCATTGTAAATGTGAATCTTAGAGAGGCGATTGACGAGTTCCGAGTAGGTGCTAGGGTGGTTGTGCCGTTCTGCTCAGCAAATTAGCCTTAATTGTCACCCTTTCAGAAAAATCAGATTCCTTAGACTGGGTTTATTGAAATTGGAACAATCCATGGTATGTTACAATGTTTTATCTGACGTTTCTCATGTAAAGCGGTTATTTGAATACTATGCTCATCGTATTTGGTAAATAATTTTGCTGAGCATATTGAACGCGTTAATGGTTGTGGGAGCTGCCTCACTAAAATGTTAGATGGGTAGCTGTGTTATTAAATACACATGCACATATAGGTATTTTTATATTTTGTACCTAATAAATTTGACTGGGTACTTACTATTATGCCTATTCTTTTCGATGATCCAAGTGGGGCCGTTAAAAGTTAAATCGACACCATTTTTTAGTTCCATCGAAAAGAATACGCCTTATGTCGTAATTATTTGATATTGAGTCGTGTTATATGTATTCCTATGGAATTTGCAGATTTCTAAATAGAGTCAACTGACCCGTTCCCAGCGGTAACTAAATGTTTATAGGGATATTTCACAGAGTTGAATAATCTCTATTAGAACGTCATGTGAAATCGTCGAGTATGGTGGGGCCAGCAAACAAACTTCAAGATCATGAAAAAACGAAAAATTGATTTTTTCGAGTTAAAAATACGGGAAGTCTTATGAAGAAACCTTCAGACGAATTTCAGATTTTGTAAACAATTCACGAATAATGCAAATATAAATTTTGCCGGTAGTCTAACTCAATATGAGACTAATTTTCAAAATTCTAAACTAATGTTTATGTTTTGCTTGGTGAATTAAAGTAAAGGGTCATTCGTTGCTGGCACTTGTTGACATCCTGTTCGAATCGATTATGATTAGCCAACTATAAATGGAATAGAGAGCGAGTGTGAGAATAATTGGCTAATGGAGTCGCTGTGTCGAATAAGATTGAATCTCTACTCAACTCCAAATCGATCATATTGGGGGATATTTCAAAAATAGTCATGTTTTATTTAACTTGTCCACCTGGCGTACAATGCTCCAAAAATACCAAAATTTATTCAAAAAATTTCGTATCGTAGTACTTTTTTGACTTTCATGTGTCAAATAATTACAAATAAGTAATGCTTAACCTTACTACCAAGCATCAATGAAAATTTCGAAAACATGTATGCATACTCAGGGCTCTGCTCTCTGTACAATACATGTTCATCTAGGTTTAGCAGTTTTAAATTCATAGAAAAGTCCTGATCAAAATAGTTCTGCCCTTACTCAATTGGGGTACTCAATTACTTTAATTTAATACCTGGAAATAGAAAACAATAGAACTAGACGCAAACCGTTGCGTAGTGGAAATATCACAAACCGCGGCCTTGTTCAAAATTATTCCTTTAGGGAAATATGTGCTTCGAAAAACAGAGAAGTATAACGTACCGTACTTTGGTTTTTCTTCTAAATAAATATTGGTGCTTGGTATTGACTTGAGTTAGCTGAAGAATTTTTTAAACTGTATATAAAGAAATTCCAGTTGAATAGCCTCCAAGAATTTCAAGAAGTGGTGAAAATCAGTGTTTAAACTTTATTAAGTTTAAAATGTTCTCCAGCTTTGTTTTATAAATTGACTGTATAGAATGATATCCTAAGACAACTATTAATAATTTACATTAATGTTCCTGAGGAACAACAAAAAAGTAATAATAATTGTGTATTTATTTGCCAGTGTACAAAGTTTTTGAATAAAAACGAATAACAATAAAACCATGATTGTCATCTTTTACAATGGGTATTTCGTATTTTTGGTCAGTAAAAATATTGCTCGATCTGTGCCTTCTGTGGCCAGTATTATTATACTCTGTCCGAGGCTTGGAGCAGAGTGAATTGGGCGGATCTCATGGCTGCCCACGGCGCCTTTGGGACCGATTTTTATGACAGGTCTATACTCCGTCCAAAGCATCGTGCCTACTATCGTTCTGGTAGACCTGTCATAAAAATCG
>Ga0194135_10002840_pt1 | contig 10576 bp, 9 predicted proteins | sample LitLau_LLRF_2013_FD_134024 | JGI IMG/M metagenome (GOLD analysis project Ga0194135, IMG submission 134024) | Freshwater sediment microbial communities in response to fracking from North America - Little Laurel Run_MetaG_LLRF_2013 (version 2) | ecosystem: Environmental > Aquatic > Freshwater >... | reverse complement strand
CCTAGAATTTTGTGGTGAGGTTTTGGCTTGAGAATTTCCTCGTTGACCTTTGACCCCGCAGGTTAACCCCGAGGCTAGCTTTGAGCACGCTTGGTTCTTGTCTAGAGTAATAAAACAGTAAAAAACCATAAATTTTGGCGTAAAGATACCTTAACGGCTGATGAAACGGAGGAGCCACCCTCCGGACCCGGACCCTACGGGTCCGGAGGACGGCCCCTCCTAACAAGACAGACTTTGTATTTCTTCCATTATGAAATGAGCGTTTTAGACAATAAATAAATAGTGAATATGCAGCAAGTTCAAAAACAAAACACAAGGTGCATATAAACATTAATATTCTTCTCGATTATAATAAATTTCTACAAACAACGAGTCTTAAGTTTTCAGTATACAATAAAAATTTTATTTATTAATAAAACATTTCATACATATTTAAGTAAACTAACTTTATACTAAATCATCATCATGATCATCAGCTCTTTCGCTTACTTTTGGGCTCGCTATTGAATGTCTCCTAAACGCCTCCCAATTTTGTGCCAATCTCCTTGCTTTTGGTTTTTCCTTTGGAAATTCTCTGCTTGTTCTAGGCTCTGTAACTGCTATTGGAGTTGCAAATACATCTTCATCCTCGTAATCAACGGTAGCGTTCTGTTGAAGAGTTGGTGTACTAGTTTCTTGTAATTTCAATCTCATTTTGCATCCAAGTATGGAAGTTGGCATGTTAACTACACGCAAAGTATGCAAAAACCTACCAAGTCCACGAGGATTTATCTTGAGATTAGGGCGAAGAACATAACTAAGTAAATCACTTATGTTCGACCCATGAGCTGTGACACCATTGAAACTACACTCTCCATTTGTATTCCAAGAGATTAAACCAGGAACCCTTTTCAAAAGATGTAGTATTACTAGAGCTGGTTTTTGAACCGAAACTGGTAACAGAGATGTAAAATCTTCGTCCAAAGCTGTCGTCAATTCATTTTTTTCTTCCATGGGATTATGTGAATCTTCTATCATTGTAGATTGTTCAGTTGTGTCTGGTTTTTTATTAAGAATCCGTATTGATTTAGAATCCTCAACTAAACTGTTTAATTTATCGTGCATATTTTTGACAATACTGGAATATAAAGCAAGTTTAATATCATCCGGTATTGAATTAAGACGCAATAAATCATTCCCAATCTTTAATTTTTCTTCAAAAGAAGTTTGACTTATGTTCTTGGGGAGGTTGGAGGATTTTAAATTATCATATTCAACTTCCGAAATGAGTTTCATACGTTTTGCCATCATATATCTAAAGCTGTGCTTATTGCTCTGCCAGCAATATATCCAGCTGCTGATAAAAATGGAGCAAGCAAAAGTGGTAAAAAGCCACCTTCTTGAACTAAAAGAGTCTTCTTCTTTTTTGTAGATACGTTTCTTTTACCAAGCTTACGTATCTTGTCCTTGTGTCTTTTCAGTTTTTTCTTTTCTTTTGTATTCAAGGGTATGTTTCCTTTAAGTAAGTTGAGAGCGATTTCAGACAATGCATCAATGTTGTCAGTGCTAGCTTGACGGATGATTTTCTGTCTAGATTTTTTCTGTTTACCTCCACATAGTAAAGTTTTAAAAAACGATGCGTTGCGTTCCGTAGTAGAACTCATTATGTGTTAAATACTTCCTAATATTAAACACATTTTGTAACACACTTCTTGGAAGCATAAACTCTACTGGAGAGACGATGAAGCTGTTAGAACTCTTTATACAAAGATCTTGTATGTTGATACATGTAGTCAGCGAATGACTAAGTGCTTTTACAAATTCCACTTTTTGCTTACTTGACAAAAAAAACGTTGCTGGCTTTTCCTGGGTAATAAACGATAATATATCAGATAATTCTTGATACTTATACTCTCCTTCTGACCACTTTTCATTTACAATAAAGTTTTCATAATACGTAACTAGTTTCGCATTATGTTTTGACAAATGTTTAAATTTAGTCATTGGTTTAAAAGTAAACCTGTTGGCTTCATTAGTGTTTAAACTGCAATATGCTAAAGTCTTAAGAACATATTTACAATTGACCACAAAATATGTAAAATCTATCACATAGCACAGCTTGAGAGGTAAATTACTACCCATGATTATCTCAGGTGAAACCAATCAAACCCCAACTAAATGCCTTTGATGTGGTTTTTGTAAAAACCAAAACATTTTTAATGAATATATGTTTAGGTGGGGCTACTTAGGGGTGTAAATTACACATTCCTCGAAAGGTAATATGCCTGATCTCACTCGTATTTTGTCTTCACAATTTGGGTGCATATTAACAAACAAATATGTATAAGGAGAAACCGTAGCTTGCTGATATGCTGAATACAGAAAATTTTTGTAAGAAGGAAACAACTGCTGCCCAAGTGTTTTGACGGCAGAATTAAATTGTAGAGACTTGAAGATTACCAAATATGTTGCGTTCAATCGGATTGTGCGTCCGTATTTTCCTGGTGGAAACAAATTTTGTGTAATTAGAATCACTGACACAGATCGATGGTGGACTCCTTTGATGAACAAATCTTGAATATTTTTGTCTTTCATAACATCGTTCATTTGATCATCAATGACAATAAGAGTGTTTCCTTTTGATGTTATAGAGTACTCCAAGTCTTTAACTAAAACAACCCTTGAATCTGCGTTTTTAATTTCATTGTACAAGAGCTGATCTTCTGTGTATGACAAAACAATTTCGGTAATTTTTGGTTGAATTAAAGTGTCTATATTTTTAATCAAATTTAATGTAAATACACTTTTGCCTGATTGTGACGCCCCAGCAATAATACACGAGAAAGGATGCTGCAAGACGTTATCACTATACAACACAATTTCAGAGGTCATCCTTAGTTGATTGAAGAAATCCTTCTGAAATGCAAAGTCAATGTGACAGGCCCTTTATCAAATTTTAGTTTATCACCGTATTCGTTACAAATTACAACGCCAATTGTGTCTATCGTACATTTAGACAAAGGGAAATAAAACGGTTTCATAAATATTTTTGTGACTGAAATAGGACTTCTTTCAAAACTTAGTCTTCTTAACAGGGGAACCATGGAAGTTCCCACAACTTGAGGTTGAATGATATCAGTGTAAATGAAAATATGTTCAAATCCATGAACTAAATTAGGTGCATTGGTTGCAATTGAAATAGAATCGTCGATGTCACCTTTAAATGTAGTTTCACCATCAAAACCTAACATAATACTTAAATTCTTACTTATTTTTAAAATATTGTGTTCTAGTTTTTTATTAAATTCAATTCGAACTCTATTTTTAACTTCAAAATAATGAAATTTTAGCAACCCTAGAAAAGATGATTCAAACAGCTCATTAATTTCGTCAATAAGGACGTGTACATTATCGTAGTTTTTAATTGGGATAACAAATTCTCGTACGTCACCTGTTGCAGTTTTTTCCACAGTAATAACGTTGTCAGTTAGTGTCTTTGTTAGTGCTTGAATAGATGCATTATATGAAAATTCAACCAATCCTACTTCGTATTCACTTGGAATAAAATCTAAAGTGTATGGTAACTTAATTTTAAAGTCTGAAAGGGTATTTCCTGGATAAGACGCTTGCGATCCATTTGAAGGAAGATGAACGTAAAAGGACATCTTAACTGTTCAAAATAAATTTAGTTACTGACTGTTCTAAGAACTTGAACGAGCTTTTTGAAGTTCCTCGTTATAAAAAATGCCCTCTATACGATTGTTTGACATATCCTTTATACGATAGCAAATTGGATGCGTATTCAGTACATCACATACTACAAACAATTCCTGTGTATATGTAGGCATGTACCCTTTTTGAAATGTTGATTTTCTATTCAGTATATGTACCACATAGTGAACTGTAAACTTCTGCTTTGAATGTGAACCAATGTGTTTACGATGATCGTGTAGCCACGCCTCCATTTCGTTATTTTTAGAAACCTCCTTTGGTTTCATTCCAATTGAAGAGTGAACAGAATTGTTGTAAGACTTGAGTAACTTTGGTAATACTTCGATGTATCTTTGGTTTCCGGTGTGACTCATCCACTTTGAAAGTCGATTTAGAAGCGTTTTGTGAAATCTTTCAACAACGCAAGCTTTAAAATCGGAATAATTATGATACAATGTAATGTTGTTAGATTCAAAATAATTTCCGCACACTTTCGAAAAAAATTCTTTTCCTTGATCACACTGTAAAAATTTTGGTGTAGCTTTTGACATTTTGAAAATTTCAGCAAAAGCACGGATAACTTCTTTGCTAGTTTTGTTTTTAATTGGAATGGCATAAGCGTACCTGGAAAAACAATCAATGACTGTTAATAAATATGACATATTGTCATTATAAATTCTGAGCCTTTTTAAAAATACAATATCTGCTTGCCAAAGGTAGTTGGACTCGTGCACTTCAACTTTCCGTCTTTTAAACTTATCTCGCCTTTGCTTGTGTCTTACGTAACAATATTGTGTTTCTAAAAAATCTTTGACTTTTTTCGAAGAAAACTTGGTGTGAGATTTCAACCTTTTTACCCCACCAAAACTTCCAGGATGTAATGGGTTCAAAAAAATATGCTCCATTTTAATGTAAAAATTGATGCTTGTTCTTCTGTGTTTTAACTACAACTGACTGAACATAAGTAAATTTTTATTGCTTTAGTATTTTTTTGATCTTTGTACAATATGACTACAAATGTGATTACATACGCAGTCATTGTTTGAATGCAATTCATAGCAAAAATTTTGCTTAACAAACTGATACACTTTGAAATCATTTGCTTCTTTTTTTGGCCCAAAAGAATTAATTATATCTAGAAATGACATGTTTTGTATTCTCATAACTAAAAAATAGACACAGAACTGTCCACACACATTTGAAAAATTGGATTGCAGTTGTAAGTTACTTCTAATCACATATTTTCCTTTGCACTTTAAAAATTGATTGACAAAATTAGAATAAAACGTTACAGGCATTCCAAAGCTGTCAAACATCTCAACAGATTCGTCGCATTTTCTTTTAAAAAAAGCTATCCAATGTCCACCTCTTTCTGTGGATTCTTGGTTGTTGCATATTATTGCAAAAGCTTTATTTTTTACAAATGAAAGCTGATCACACGCATAAACACCGGTTTCGTATTCCTTAGGCACTGTACAACATAATATATTCCGTAACTCTGTAGAATTCATTATACATGAGTAATATTTCTAAATTTATCTATTTCTAATACAGCTTGATGTTCTGACATAACAACACAGTGAAAAGCTTTTGATAATGGAGACTGAAACAATACTTCAATTTTAACATTTCCTGTCTTGTCTAGCGTTAATAAACCATTCGGCTTGCATCCTTGTATAATATCAAAAGAAAACAATGTTAAATGGTTTTTATATGCCTGTCGTCCGAAAGAAAACCCTTGATCTTGACCAGCAATTCCAGTACTAGTAAACAATAGGTAGTAAGGTAGCAAATAATCCCCGTCAGTAAAATTTAAATTGTAAGGTCGAATAGGGACAGCAATGTTGTTAACAGACAAACTCACTGTAGAGATACTACAATTTTCAAAAACGAATGGGTTTTTCTTTATATCTCCAATAAATGCTGCACTGTCGACAAATCCTAAAATAATTCTTGAAGGAATTGAAGAAGAAAATACGTTTTCTTCAATAGCACTGGAATTTCCTTGTGGTATTGTAAAGTACTTGATTTCTGTTTTTTTGTAAGGATATCTCGCAACTTCTCCCTTTTCCAAAAGCCTTTGATGTGCCAATATGATGCTGGGATACAAAACGTGCTTGCGAATGTAATAGACTGCTTTTAATAGCTTAATCTTGTAAGCTGGAGCCTCTTCTCCACTGAACAAGGAAAAAGCGTCTGTTGATCGTGTAAGACTGATTCTCAAATTTATATCGTTTAAAATGTATTTATGCTGAGTTGCTAGGTCTAACTTGAGTTTGTCGATCATTTCCAACGATTGTGAAAGCTTGATTACTCCTTTGCGATTCGTGTATCCAGTATTAGTGTTTCCAGCACTTCCGGTTCCAGTGTCAGGATAGTAAACTGAACAAGACCCTTGAGACCTTTGATAGTCATATCCATACGAAAGCAAAGTTTGAAGGAATGCCTTGTAAGAATAATTTTGTGTTGAAGATACTAACTGTGAATTGAAGTATAGATCAACTTGACTAAAGAGGGAGTGCAAAAATGCATCAGAAGTTGACACATCATTAGTGTCTGCAAGAAGTGTTCCATCTGATTTTAAAACTTGCAATTTGATATATAAAAAACTGTCATTTAAATCAAGGTAGTGCATTGAGTTTCCTGGAACAATAAAGTCTATTTTGGAGTCCGAGTCCTGAATATTAACTGTAGGTTGATAATCACCATAGATGCTATAATCTGTGGTGGTATCAGTTGAAGGTAGAGAAAACAAATCCACAGAGCCACAGATCACAGGTTTTGACAAATTATGAAGAAGAGCCATTTCAGAAAAATATGTCTAATTTACTTCGATTTTGTTTTTTTCTGTTCTTTTTAGGCTTTTTAAGACCTTTCCTAACTTTTGAAGTTTTCTTACGTTTTATTTTAGAAGGTTTCTTTCGTTTGACTTTTTGAACTACTCTTTTTGATTTGTTTCGCCTTTTTGAAATACATTTGCCCTTTTGCACACTGTCTGCTACACTACCAGCAACGTTTCTGACTAAATTTAAACTGTTTTTCTTTAAGGCCTGTTTAACTGTAAATCCGTTGTGTGACACGTCTGAAAGTGTACTGGCAATTGTAGACGTTGCGTGTGGCAAAATATACTTGGCAATTAAGGGCAAGGCGTACTTTGCTATTCCTCCCAGAATATCCCCAATCCCTCCTCCTCTTTGATGCACCCCATGAAACACAGGAATTCCATGACCTACTTGTGACTTTAAAGTATGATAATAATGATCGTTTTGGAAAATGTATTTGCACCTCATGTTTAATCACGTCTATTTTTTCAGAGCCCCAAAAGTAAAATGAAAAGCATTAATGATGCACATTAATTTATATAGAGGGAACAAACCGAGCTTGATCACTCAGAGACAGCAACAAATAAATTGTATATGAGCTTTGTTAAGTTATATATTTAAGAGCGTGCCAAAAGCGAAATGAAAACGACTTATGTTGCTTTTTATTACATATGAATAGAATAAACCGCGCATGATGACTCAGAGACAGCTTCGCAACATATACATTTTATATACACATCATTGAATATAGTACATTCTTTTTATATTTGCTTTTAAATGTTTAAGTTACAATGACCCCAAGCTAAAGTACTTATTCCATCATCGTTTATGAATCGTTTTGAATCAAACCCATGCAATGCACTTTTTACAGAAGATATTGTGTTAATAATATGGCTATTTGACTTAAACTGAGTCGATTCAGAGTACAATTGAATTTGCCAATTAAATACAAGTTCATAAATCTCGTGATTTAACATTTGTTCTACAAACCTAGTTGATGTACCTTTGTCTTTTTGTTTTGTAATGTTTTTCCCATTCAAGGAGTAAACCTTTGAAGACAAACCGATAAAACTCTCAATCACGTTTCCCTTAGCCTCATCTTTCATTTTCCCTAAAACCATTTTGTTTTTGTTACTAAACATTGAATGGGATTTATCATAATTGCTAAAATCAAAATAAAATCTCCTCCTTTGTACATCTTTGTATACGTCTTTTGTTTTAATTCCATAACATAAAGAATCTGTGTCTGTCATTAAAAGTTTGATATTTGAACCATACCAACGCTTCATTTTTTCATAATGAAATTTATACATGGCAAGTTTGCTAAGCTCTAAACAAGTAACGCCAACATAAATCGGACGGTCAAGTTTTACTACTCGTTTAAACATTTCTATTGTACATAAATTATTGTCTAAATGTTGAAAAGTCTTATACTCTGGACGACTTAGGAGTTGTTTAGCTCTCTGAGTGTTGTTTACAATGTGAATAATACGCTCTTTTCTTTTGTTTTGAATTGTTCTTCCATACACGGAGTTGTTTATTAGCTTAAACAAATCTGTTTCTGATTTAAATTTAGCTTGTGCCCTCATTTTCGTGTTAAACTCAATGAAACTTTGCATCCAACACCTTTGTTTAAATTTTAAAATTTTATGAACTTTTTTTAAAACCATCCCTTGTTCTAGATAAAATTTCAAGTTTCTATAATGTAAATTGTACTTTATTCGTTTTCCTAAATGAGGTATCAATTTTGGTTGTTTGTCGTTATAGGCTATATTTAACTTCCGTAACAAATTTAGTTGGTACTTGCCTAGCCACTTTTTTGGAACACAAATTTTTTCAGGTGCTAAGGGGTAATCGTTATGATCGTTATGTAAATTAGATGGATACTCCAAGTCACAGCTTATTATGTATCCCTCTTTGTTGTTATCTGGGATGCTATGAACATCAAAATTGGAAATAAACTCTGCATCTGCCCACTCAAAATTAGAAATTGGTAGATAGTCGGATAAACAATATCCGTATAAGTTATTCATGTCCATATGAAATATGAACTTATTTTTCTTTTCAGGACTATAGCTAGGCATATACGTGTTGTTTGCCTTAAAATGTCTGTTAGGAATCATGCTAATACCTCCCCGAATAGTATTCTCTAGAAACATGTACATGTCTAAATCAACAATCTGCTCTAACTCAACTCCTGTCATTTTCAAAGCCGAATCAAAGCTTAATCCTGGAGTAGAATAATAATATACAGGGTCTAATTTGTAATGCTTTAGACATAGCTCTCTAAAATTTTCGAACACACAAGCTAGAAGAACAGCATCTGAAAGTAAGTATACATCATGATATTCTCCAAATGATTTCAATTTAAAACTTTTAAAAACATTCTGAGCATGATCGTAGTCTTTCTTAGACACAGAACTATTTCTTAGGCAACTATAAAATTTAGAACGTGGTGGAAGTGTTTTTTCTTCAAATCTTTTCCATGAGTCTACATATTCATAAGGATAAAAACCTTTTGCTTTTAAAAGTTCAATTGACTTATCAGGAAAAGCTTGTTCCAAAATCTTGAAGTTATCAGGCGAATTGTCCTCCTTTAGAGCCTCAACAAGTTTATCTAATGATGCAGGTAGAAATTGTAAGGAATCAAGAAATCTAATATTGTTCACTTGAACACTCATAAACTTTTCAGAGTTTGAAGGAATAACTTTTATGTCGTTTCCTATTCTATTTAACCCTCTAACAATTAAGTGTGAGTCAAAAGATTTAAAGTTGTGAAGCATGACAGGGAAAAAAGTTTGCCTTTGATAATTAAGGTTGCAATCTTGGTGTGAAGCACCCCTGTACTCTCCTGTTTCATGAGAATGGTCCCTACACTTTATGTCACTCTCCAAAAAATTGTTCCCACAAATGTGACAAGATACAGCGCTCTGAAAGTTTTCTTCATCATCCTCAGACATGTACAGAGGTTTGTTTTGTGTGTAATAATCATAAACAATTTCTGAAATTTCCAACATATCTTTCAAGAATACACTCACGCAATCTTTACCTCTATAAACACGTTTGTTGACAATTTCATTCTTGTTGTTTAGTACAACATACGCAAACCCTGAAGGAACATGTTTACTCACTTGGTTATATTGTTGTTTCCTTTGTTTAATTTTAAATTTCTTATAACGGCTCCCTTTTCGTATTTTTTGAATTGTTTCAAAATCAGCATACCCTACATAATCTGCTTTTATTTGATTTCGAAAATTCTCAAACTTTAAAACAGGGATCTGATTGTCTTTCACTTTAGGAAGTTGTACTTTCTGAACAAGCTCTTGTTTTGAACAGTTTTCTACATGTTCTTTCATGTTTGTTGACTTATGATAGCTTCTTAAACAAAAGTAACATATGATTCTTCTGTGACACTGTTTTTTACCTAATAAAGAATTAATGTCCCTTACTCCTACAAAATGCACCCATTCTGGATTGTCAACATGCTTAAGTAAAATTAAATCAACAGTTTTGTAATCCGTATAGTTATGTTTGGAAATATAATAAGGCAACACTCCATCTCTTTCATCATATGAGAATACATTTAAACATATTTTGTTACAACGTTCAAACTCAGGAAACATTTTATCAGAAACCGGAAATTGAAGACAGTCCCAATTGTGATTGCTAATATATCTGCTGTATGTACTAGTTCTACACACATTCTTGTTAGGAACCCTATACAGACAAGCTAACACTGCCCACATGAAACATTTTTCATCATTATTTTTAACATTTACAAGACACTTTTTGTTTCTAAGAAATCTTGGTATTGGAAACCAACAAGAACCTCGCAATGGTCTGTAAGCTCCAACTTTAATATCTAATCCTGTGACATTATGAAATGTCCAACCTGATCCATAACTTTGAAAAGTGGAAATAGTGTTCTCAATCTTACTGTACATTTGACTAAAAAGTGACTCAAACTGTAAAATGTTACAACAAATATGAGTGAAACTGGTAATTGGTTTTTTGGTTTCCTCGTATATTCCGTCTGCTAAATAACGTCTAAATACAACAGTCGT
>Ga0194135_10002839_pt1 | contig 10577 bp, 2 predicted proteins | sample LitLau_LLRF_2013_FD_134024 | JGI IMG/M metagenome (GOLD analysis project Ga0194135, IMG submission 134024) | Freshwater sediment microbial communities in response to fracking from North America - Little Laurel Run_MetaG_LLRF_2013 (version 2) | ecosystem: Environmental > Aquatic > Freshwater >... | reverse complement strand
GGTTTGCGGCGAGCAAAACTAGCAATAGGGCAAAGTAAAGGGAGTAACAATCTAAGTGCACGTTAAAACAACCTTCTTAATAGAAGCTTCATGAACAACAAAAAGGCTATAAATAAAGCTTTATTATTTACCTTTACTTGAACAGTGGCCTTTCGTTTATTAAGTGCTTAAATTTGCTAATTTACGTTTAGTCCCTTTTAAACTAGCCTGAACCTAACCTAACCTAACCAAACTTGATAGGTTTTTAAATGACACCTTAAAAACATAAAGTGAAATTCTGACTAGATGCAGGATAACTAAAAAGACAGCAAATCAGCAACTACTATGAACTTTGCGGATCCCAGAATGATACTAATACCAGTCTTTTCAAATGTTTATTTTACCCAGTTCAATTTGCACAACAGTAGTCAAGTCCATTATTGCTGGTAAAATCAATAGTTTGTAAACATCTTGCAAATTTCACATTGATCTTAACACAACCCTGACAACAGAATAACTTTAACCCAGTTTTTTTCCACAACAGTAGTCAAGTCAAGTCATTATTAGACATGGCTTTGAGAATTTCCATACGTAAGGCGGATAAAATTGTAAAGGAGGCATGCCCGCTAATGAATTGGCGTAGCTGTGACTAAATGCAGTTTATTTAATAAGGTAGTTGCAGGTAGATAGAGTAACAAATGTCTGTGCACCTTTAGAATCCCAGAATTATACAAATACCAACCCTGACAACGGTATAACTTATCCGGGCTTTTTTACGACGGTATTCAAGTCGAGCCAAGTCATGATTAGGCATGTTTGTACAGAATTTTGGGACGTAACAAGGATGAAATCATAATAGAGGCATGCTACTTCTGACTTGGAATGACTATGACTAACAGCAGATTGACAATTAGATGGATAATGGCAAGTTTTGCCATGACTTTGTTTTTGCGCATACCAAAACGACAACAAAAAAACATATCTCAGGTTAGATTATTTTATTGAAGTTATCATCTACACTGTTTTTTTCCACAACTGTAGTCAAGTCAAGTCAAGTCATGATTAGGCATGACTTGCGGAATTTCCAGACATAAGGCGGATGAAATCGTAAACAAGGCATGCCCGCTGATGACTTGGGGAGACTGTGATTTAATGCAGTTTAATAAATAAGATAGTTGTAGGTGAGTAACAAATGTCTGTGCACCTTCAGAATCCCAGAATGATACAAATACCAACCCTGACAACGGAATAACTTATCCGGGCTTTTTTCACAACGGTATTTAAGTCGAGCCAAGTCATGATTAGGCATGACTTTCAGTTTAGAATATCGGAATGATATAAATACAACCTGGACAACGGTATAACTCACCCATTTTTTTTTCCCTAACAGTAGTCAAGTCAAGTCATGATTAGGCATGACTTGCAGAATTTCCAGACATAAGGCGGATGAAATCGTAAAGGAGGCATGCGCGCTAATGACTTGGCGTGACTGTGATTTAATGCAGTTTAATAAATAAGATAGTTGTAGGTAGAGTAACAAATGTCTGTGCACCTTTAGAATCCCAGAATGATACAAATACCAACCCTGACAACGGTATAACTTATCCGGGCTTTTTTCACAACGGTATTTAAGTCGAGCCAAGTCATGTCATGATTAGGCATGACTTTCAGTTTAGAATATCGGAATGATATAAATACAACCTGGACAACGGTATAACTTACCCATTTTATTTTCCCTAACAGTAGTCAAGTCAAGTGAAGTCATGATTAGGCATGACTTTCAAAATTTCCAGACATAAGGCGGATGAAATCGTAAAGGAGGCATGCGCGCTAATTACTTGGCGTGACTGTGACTAAATGCAGTTTAATAAATAAGATAGTTGTAGGTAGAGTAACAAATGTCTGTGCACCTTTAGAAACCCAGAATGATACAAATACAAGCCCTGACAACGGTATAACTTATCTGGGCTTTTTTTACAACGGTATTCAAGTCGAGCCAAGTCATGATTAGGGTTGTTTGTATAGAATTTCAAGACGTAACAAGGATGAAATCATAATAGAGGCATGATGCTTCTGACTTGGAATGACTGAGAGCAGATTGACAATTAGATGGATAATGGGAAGTTTTGCCATGACTTTGTTATTTGCGTATCCCAGGACGTCAACAAGAAAACGTTTATCAGGTTAGGTTAGGATAGGTTAGGTTATCAAAGTTATCTTCTGCATTGTTTTTTCCACAACTGTAGTCAAGTCAAGTCAAGTCATGATTAGGCATGACTTTACAGAATTTTTGAGACGTAATAAGGATGCAATGTTAATATAGGCATGCTGCTTCTGACTTGGAATGACTATGACTAACAGCAGATTGACAATTAGATGAATAATGGTAAGTTTTGCCATGACTTCGTTATTTGCGTATACCAGGACGACAACAAGAAAACGTCTATCAGGTTAGGTTAGGTTAAATTAGGTTATCAAAGTTATCGCCTACACTGTTTTTTTCACAACTGTAGTCAAGTCAAGTCATGATTAGTCATGACTTTACAGAATTTTTAAGACGTTATAAGGATGCAATCTTAATATAGGCAGGTTGCTTCTGACTTGGAATGACTATGACTAACTGTAGGTTGACAATAAGATAGATAATAAAATTTTTTGCCCTAACTATTAAACAAATATGTACGTAACGTACAAAAAACAAGTCATAAGTGAGGATGAAATAATGACAAAAAATTTATAGAGAAAAGCAAAAAGAATTTAACGCAGGCATTGCCAGCAATGACATAAGACTATTACTAGGTGTAGATTAACTGCGCACCTTGCAATTGCAAGAATGATGTTTAAACAAGGGTTATCAAAAGTATGATCTGTACCGCATATTTTTCAAAATTATATTCAAAGTCATATACGAAACATTAGATTAAGGTTGGATTACGCGTGCGGTATTTGTGAAAACTAATCTAATCCAATTCTACCCAAATTATTTTGTAGAGCTCCAATCAAATCAACCTTTAAGGTTTGGTAGAAGATGTGCAAAAAACAAACTACGGAACATAAATGGTTAATTTTTTAATGCCTAATTTATTTAATCGTAAACCAATGATAAACAAATACCAAACAAAAATTTATAGTAATAGAAATAACAGAAAGTGAACCTAAGATCTGCATTAACTGCATTATCAAATACCTTGTCAAATATTATACTTACAACTATCGCATGCAACAATTTTTAAATTCTCATTTTCTTCCACGGACATTTGGTTTCCCGAATTTCGTTTGCAGATTTCCTCTAAATGTTTCCTGTTCGTGCTCGTTAATGACATCGTTTCAATTTCAGTAGGAAACTCTAGTACTGGCTCAAAAAGAGAAACAGACCGGAGTGAGCATGAAACTTGGCCTAGGGACAAAGCTTTCAGACCCTCATGTGTAACCTAGTGAGAATAATCATATTTAGCTTTTGAAAGCATTTGAAAGCATTTGAGATGGGAGTATTCAGAACTAGAAATCAGATTTACCGGGAAACAATTTTCAAGCTTTAAACAAGTGAGATGGGATTGAGCCAAAACGTTGCAGAAAAAGCCTTCATTTCGTGTTTGAAAAGCTGGTTTGAAATCGTTCTTCCAATTAGTAAGATCCTGTTTTTTGTCGCAATATAAAGACAAACTGAAATGTCGGAGGCCTAAAAGGAAAATCGAAACTTATTAGATTACGCCATTTATAAGTTTAGTTTTCATTATTGTTAATCTACCTGTCATTGTCAAAAACGACTCTCCTCCTTGTAGTTCTCCAAAAGTCAACCGTTCATTCTTTTTTAAATTCACAGACATATGCAGACTGTTTATAGAAGTATGCTGCCCTAAAGTTTCAAAAAGTTCCAGAATTTCGGCAGGGCCATAAAATGGAACTTGAATTTTCAACTGCACAAGATTGGCGCAGGACAACCCCAAAAAGTTCGGCCGTAGGCAAGCAAAACGTGGAATACGGCACTCGCTCCAGATCCGCGCGGACTTTAAATTCGGTCGTAGAGGTCCTAGTATATACTGACATGTGTGCGCAAATCTATCTTCAAAAAGTAAAGTTGACAATCTGTTCCCTCTGATCATTGGAAGTTCAATATCCACAGTCTCTAGATATGGCCAATTTAGACCGTTGTCTTCGATATACAAACCATACCCTCGATCAATGTAATTCAAATCCTCTTCTTCCCCATCTTCTTCCTGAGATGATTCTTCATCGGAGTCGTCGATGCTTGAGTCGTCCAGATAATCTTCATGGTGAAAAGATACCTTAAAAGTTTTGAGTTTGATTGAGAAGACACTACTCAGTATCGGCCAAAATCCATTAACACCTACAATCTTAGAGGTAAATGTCTCAAACTGTCTATGTAGAAAAGTCCAGCAACGTACAAATATACAGATGGGTAGCATATTAATTTCGACATTAGAATCTGAAACAACTGAAATAAAGTCGTCCTGCTCTATAATACTATCGTCGAACAAAACATCTTTTCCAAATGTTATGAAGAGCGTAGAGTCTTGACTTCTCTTTTCCCTGATAAACCCTGTTAAGTCTTTCATGATTTGTTGATCATCTTGAAACGGGTCGCCAAAAACATGACTGGTTTTTCTTACTCTTCCATACTCAATACGAAGAAGATTGGGACAGCTTTTTAAAATAAACCCGACACAGAATGGATCATTTGCCAAAGTGAATTTAAACTCTTTAAGCTGCATAAATGTAGGTTTCAGATTTTGCAATTTCGGTACATCTTCTTCGGTATACGCGTGTGTTGTTGGTGCAAGGGCCAAAAGTGAAACAGTAAGTACCTCTATATTGACAAAGTTTTTCAATTGTTCCAACTCCAAGTCCGTCATTAGCAGGTAAAAAGTAGCAAAATTTAGATTCTTAATGTGTTGTCCGAAGTTTGGTGAAAAAACTGCCATGTCCCTGCTCCTATTGTCACTGTTAAAAGCCGCTCCTGAGAATGGGAAATAGGGTTTGCTTCTCCATGCATCAATCTTTCTTGAATCATTCCCAGACATTGAAAGTGTGATCATGGGAAACCTTCTTCTAAACAATCGGATGTATTTTCGAAAAATCTCTTCAGCCGACGAACTGGTGCTTCGAAAATGTAGCAAATCTCGCGAGGACAAATATTGAAATATGAGCTCCATTACCTAAACGCACAGAAACGGCTGAAGTCACATCTCTGACACAAAATATTTTCACGATTGTATCTGATATTTCACAAACAATACCTCTTGTGGCAATTGTAGAATCCCAGGTGTGTTTTCCGCTTCCATATTGATGTTTTTCTTCTTTTGTCTTTAACAAGGTACTGTTATCTTAGTACCAACTTTTCATGAAGATGCTACGGGAAAACGACTGCGGGACTTTAAAAACAAGGTAGTTAAATATATAAGGAGTCAAAAATGGAGAACTTAAATAACTTCCTCTTCCAGCAAAGATGTGATAGTATATAATCGAATGTCGGTTTTATTTCATGTGAAGCCACAAAATTAGCAATGAAGAGTGTGTTTGAGAGTTAATCAAAGGAAGTTTTAAGTCTGAGAAAGTTACAAGTTTGTAGCTCTTTACTTGCTTTGTTTCTGAAACTTAGGCTGGTCGTCATATATTCCTTTAAGAAACTTTTGGATACATCAGATCAGTGTAACGTTATTAAACACAATTCAAAGGATTACGCAACTGGCTTATTTTTAAACATCGTAATATTTCAAAACTTACAGTGACCTGAGTGTTACAGATTTCCATGGTAATGAATGGTTGTTGAAAGGTTTAATCAATACTTGTGTCTGAGTGTTTTCAATGCGTTTTATTTCATCAACGTCGCCCTAGTGCCAATATTACTCAATTGGGCCTAAACAAGTCAGCAAATTATTTTCTTTATGGTTTGCTCGTTTTGTACGTGTGTAGACAGTGTGAGGAGATAGTATGGCTTAAAACTGCTGTATGATTAAGCTGATTTCGATCACCCTTAAAACAAGCCAATGGTCTTCAAAATATGGGTTCAACACCTTCGACCTCAAAGTCACATCATGACTAGCTGATGTTAGGGCAATTGCGTCAATAATTTCCTCAACGTTAAAATAAACACCATTATCTTCCTCTTGTCTTAAAAAGTACCATGAAAACTCCTTAATGATGTTTCATCTGGAGAGCATTTTTTGTTCTGAATAATATTCTGCCGTTCCTAAATTAATATTGAAACACCAAACAGTTGAGTTTCTTTCAATTGAGTATATAAGTTGTTAACAAAGTTTGTTATAAAAGAGCCTTACAATTTGAATAACTTCTTTTGCAAGTACTGTTTGTTACCCTCGCTGTCTTCCCATTCTTGCATGAGTTACAGAGCCCTAATTTTCGAAATATCTAAGTGAACTTGAGGTACTGTTAGGACCATCTTAACAGGCACAAAACCGCGTATACCTTGATTTATGAAATTAGCAAAAAATTGATACTAGTTGTACACTTAAAAATACTACTCATGTTAAGTACATTCATATTGAATAATAGTTATTTATTACAAAAAGTTTATTTGTAATTAAGCATAACTTTTTTGCTAGTTTCATAAAAATGTTACACGCAGTTTACCGCCTGTTAAGATGGTCCTAACAGTACCTCAAATTCTCTTAGATATTTCAAAAATTAGGGCTTTGTAACTCATGCAAGAATCGGAAGACAGCGAGGGTAACAAACAGTAAAACCACTTCTTTTGACATCTTCTGACGCTTGTTTCCATTTCCGGAAAGTTCTTTGAAAGGACTTGATTTTTTTGCACATTTTTAATTTAACTAATTAGGGTCTTACGTTGCATTCGGAGAAATTTATTTCATACGTGCAAAAACAAATCACATTTAATACGAATCGGGCTCCAATCCTCGTAGCCAAAAGTCAGGTGCCATACCATTTAGACTATCGCACTTAATTCTGAAAGATCAGTAGTTTATCTCAACTATGTACACTATGTATAACTACCAACTTAGGTAATACTCAGTGCCATGAAGGTTTAGGATGGACTGTAATGACCTGTGAGCTTTGTTCTATAACCATTGCTAACGCACACCAAATCCAGTCGGATTGAATAAAATGCGAGTTAAAATAAAAAGCAGCAAACGTTGAAAAGACGGATTTAAATCAAGTGGGAACAAGAATAATCGAGAAATGTAGTAGTGAAAATTATTTTATTGGTGGAAGAAGGTTAGGTTAGGTTAGGTAAAATAATAATTACATTTGAAAATAATATCACTGTTGCATCACCTCTAAGCATAATCAATTAATCAGCATAACGTACGAGGTTTTATTTACACTCATATCATAGTTCCTAAACTCTCGACCGCTAATCAACCCTTAATACCGCTCCTCTACAAATTTAGTAACTGAAGCAATTTTGGCAATCCGCTTTATTGTTACTTGGTGGTAAAATCCTGCGTGATTTGTTGATACTGCAAATTTGTAGAACAGCATCCATTTCATAATCAACGTTAACCTTGAACCCGTTCTCAAACTGAATGTCAAAATGTCTTAAATGTTCGGCACAAGGGCCTTTAATTATTTCAGCAAGTCCTGGAGGTGTCACCTAAATATTCATAAGTAGAGATCATATTATACAGGATAATAGCTCGTACACTGTTTCAGAAAACACAAAAGTTATTCTTACCGGGAAATATTCCCACCTTGGTGAAATCAACGAAAAACATGTAAGACAACTTTGACCAATGATTTTAAGAATCTGCCTATTATTGTTCCAACTCAGTACGGATTTTGGGACGACGATATCTTGGCTCATTTCAGGCGCGCGGTAGCGTAGTTCAAAGTGTTTTAATGCTGAAAAAGAGGTTAGGTTAGGTAGGCCGCCAGTAATATATTTTTGCTCCAAACTTTTAATAATGTTGGCAAGCGTTACCTGACATTTGCAAAAATACCGGATTAAGTTCATCGTCGCCTGAAAAAGTTGCAAAGTCAAGGGAATGTTTGGAAGTTATCTTGAGCATTGTTATTTGCGTTTTCTCTCCAATTTTACGAAACAAGTTTGCATAGTCGAGATTATTAAATGAAGAACAATCCAGCGTCAAACAAGTCATATTCGGAAAAGCTCGGCAGATTATCTGGGGTGCTAAGGTTTCCTTTGTATTGAAATGCCCAGTGCTTAGCTCCACGCTTAACATCGAGGAATGTTCATTTTCCAGAATATATTTCAAGAAACGGCTGATATTGTTGTAAGCCGTACTTCCAGAATAAACAAGGTGAAAATTCAGATCGATTAACATCTTGAATACCTTAAGGTTACTCCAAAGTAAAGCCATGTTTTCATATGCAAAGTTTAGCTGACTGATGTTGTTTGGTCCAATTTTAATTGTCAAACTGCTCAGAGAAACCAGATTGAATTGGTTTACCAATGGCTGAGCGGAGTTAAGTTCAACAATGACATCCAAGAATTTTTGTACATCTTCTTCAATCCAATTGATTAAATCCAAATTATTCAAAATCCACCCAACAAAGCTTCCATCGATATTTTCAATTCGAACGTTGAAATTGATAACACCATCTAGAAATTCCTTTAAACCCCAAATGTCTTTTTCTTCAATGTTGAATTCATGAAACACTAGTGTTCTATTTTCTCCTCGAAGAAATGGCATTAGATATGAAATATAACGATTGATATACTTTTCGTTTCCAATCTTGCCTACAACCAAACGCTTAATATTCGGCATCCGTTCAAGAATATCTTGGAGCTGAATAGGATACTTGGCATTTTTGAAAGAAAACACTTGAACGCTTGAAAATGTGCTGAACGGAACATTAGACATTTTGAAAGTTTTTCTGAATGAGTTTATCGATAACTCCTCCAGGTTTAAAAGTTTATTGTAGAAATTTAGTTCTCCAGGTCCCATGAATGTGTTTAAAGAAACGACAGACAGTTTCTTAACGTATCCACCGTAAACATTTGCAAACGATTCTTCGCTCTTGTTCTTAAAACCCATCTGGTACCGAAAGTGAAAATTCACAAACGGCTCGAAGGTAGAAGCAAGAAAATTGGAAACATCTCGACGAGTTTCAAAAACTTTAGTAACGTTTTGAAGTCTTCTTTTAAATTCACATGAAGAAACAGTAAGGCATTGTGCTAAAACTGCACTACGATCTCCAACATCTCTCACTTCATTTAACGTCAAGAGGTTGAAGACTTTTCCAATAATCTAAAAAAAAAAGTTCCTTTGATCAACGGACCTATTTTGATTGGGAATGATATTTTGAGGCTAGGGTATGAAAACTTCGTTTTTCACCTCATTTGGCATTCCTGCAAGCAAGTCTACACATTCTAAGTCAGTCATTTTGGATACAAGGGAGTATTCACAGCAATCTGCGAGCTGATCCGTAAATCAAAATAATGAGACTTCAGAAAAGAATGAGTCAACTTAGAAAAAAAAATGCGCGAATTTCAATTTTGAATATTGGATTTGATAACTAATTCGCTTGATAAAATACGTATGATTTCTTACCTGTTTTGCTGCTATGTTTGCAAGTAATATTGCTTAACAATTTAAAGATACACCCAAATTTTCTAATAATACTATGAAGATTCAAGACCAGTGAAAGCGAGACTCAAAACCAAAATCAGTGCAAACCAGTAATTGAAGGAAGTGCTTCTGACTCTTGTGAACCTTCAGATACAATGCTAACTATTTAACAGAGCATATTAAGCAGCGGACATTAGAACAAAATTTGTTACCGAGCTAGCACCAGCATGTATCACTTTGTATCTAATCCAAAAAAAACTCGAAGTCGAACCACTTGTATGAAGAAAATAAGAAGTAAGTGTAGTAGTAGAAGTAGCGTTTTCATTCATAGATTGACACAGCCTTAGCTTTTGCAATCAATAGGGTATTTTTTTACACTAATTTAATAATGTTATTACAAAATCTAAACCAAATCAGTAGTATTACTTACAAATCTATTTTCCAAAACAACAGATAGTTCAGTCAAGTAATGTTTAGCAGTCAATTTAAAAAGTTTAAAGATGTAAAGAGGATGACACATTAGAGGAGACATGGTTAAGTTGTGCCTTGATATGATAAAGACAATGTTATAAGGGTGATAAAAAGATAGTGGCGTGAGCGCTTTTGACTAAGAATGACTTTGACTAGATTAAGATAGACTTGTAAGATCGTTCAACGTAAATAAGGCCATGATAATGCCCCTTGCGAATGCCTGAATGATATTTATAAAATGTCTATAAAATAGAAGAGTAACCTTGTCTATTTTCCATAACTTTAGTCAAGTCTAGTCAAGTCATAATTAGTCATGACTACCAAATTTCCTGACGTAATGAAGGTAAAATCATAAAAGAGCCATGAATGGTCGTGACTTGATATGACCATGATTAGATGCAGATTCACGTACAAGATAGTTCCAAAAAAGACAACCTTGACTGTGCATCATGCAAGTGTCAAAATGATACTCATTTAAGGCCTGTCAGTGATATGACTTATACTGTTTATTTCACACAACTTTAGTCAAGTCAAGTCAAGTCATAGTTAGTCATGACTACCAAATTTCCAGACGTAATGAAGGTAAAATCG
>Ga0194135_10002838_pt1 | contig 10578 bp, 7 predicted proteins | sample LitLau_LLRF_2013_FD_134024 | JGI IMG/M metagenome (GOLD analysis project Ga0194135, IMG submission 134024) | Freshwater sediment microbial communities in response to fracking from North America - Little Laurel Run_MetaG_LLRF_2013 (version 2) | ecosystem: Environmental > Aquatic > Freshwater >... | reverse complement strand
TTTGAAAAAAAGAGGAAAGAATCATCATTTGTCAGCAGTCAGAAATTCGGGAGCTTTTCAATCCGGGTATTCATTGCGTCATCCATCATCCCAATGACGGAGGAGAGTCGGAGTGCGGAGCGGGAAAGTTCAAGGAGGGTGCAGGCTGCGTTTCACGAAGACTTTCACTCTGACTCTTGGAGTGGTTGAAAAAACTTGACTTCCGAAGAAAAAGCAAGAATTAGTTTGTTTCGTCAATTCTTTTTAGCTGTAGTGGTATAAAGTAGAGATTCGAATTGATTAGCCCTGGAGCGTCCTCGCGAGCACGGATTTGGATTGACGCTGGAGTTGGTATTACCGTTGTCGTCGAGCTTCCACGTCCACATTCCATTCCAACAGACCTTCGTGCTCTAGCAGACTCTCTCCTCCAGTTCCAAGCTTTCCCGGACTGAGTTTTGACCATAAGGTTTGTGATGGCAGGAGTGGAGATAGGAATCGAGGATCCAGTGTGGCTCTTATCTCGCCTACTATACTCCTCTCCTGGAGGCTCCCGGGTAATATAATAGTGGAACTGAGGTTGTGGATGCGTGGCGTATCATAATGGCGGAAACTCCGCACTCCTCAGCCCAAACCTCCCTTTGGCATCATCAAGAATTAATATGGAGGGAGGAGGACGAGATGAGGAGGGGATTCGGGATTGAGGAAATCAGGAGTCAAGGGATTTCCTATTAGAGGTTCTGGAGATAATGAAATTATGTCAGTTCCACACTAGACGTCACTCACACGGAGACCACCCTTCCCAACATTCACTGCTCCACATTCAACTCTAATTTAGTCGGACGGAACCCATGTTAGTCTCCCATCCTCAAAACGCATCCTGGCGTGCCATACATTCAATTTTCCATTTCCAACGTTTCTGTATAATATTACTCTTCAATCATATTAGTTTGATATGAACTCCTTCCCTGTTTATTCTGGAGCGGCGGTGTGGGATGAGAATAATTTTCATTGCAAAATTTAATTGCAATGCCGTAAATACCGGAATCAGAATCAAGTCCGAAGGCATTTATGGAAATGTTAAGTCGGCGGGTTTGTTATTTGGGAGAATTATAAGTTTAATTTGAAATCATTCGAAATTTGATGCTTGTTGAGGATTTGATAGGATGGGAGGCGTTGGGGGTTTTTGATGGTATGAGCGGGCGGGAGCGTACGGGAGTAGGAGGGAGCGTAGATATTCAAATTTTATTGATGGTGGTACAGGTGGAGGTAACGATGGAGAATATTATGAACCCAGAGCGGAAAGAATGAGCGGATTCAGTTTTCAGTTGGATTTTCTAGAACATGCCGAACCGAGAACTTTGTAATTGCCCCACTCTCAGTCCTTACTCGAGTCTATATTAACTTATTTCCACGGAGAGAAAGTCTGACTGTAAAATCGACAATTGACATCTGCCAAGAGTATCAAAGAGCCATGAGCATTAAGGTGCGTGGTGCGTATGCGTATTGGATTTCTTTGGAGATCCTCTCCTGAATACGTAATGCAAGGGTACATCCTGCTGTTGCTTGGCTACTACTTAGCTCGTGGGTGTTGTTTGGAAATGTATGGAATATTCTATTCCAGCACTCATCGCCACTAGGCAACAAGAACACTTTGTGTGAATTAAAGAGAGTGGAATGATGATTACATAAAATTATGAAAAAGGAAATTCCACTTATTCTCTACGCGTGCATACTTTCTCCGCGTGGATACTTTCCCCGACCCCAGTTCCCATTTGAGGAGGATCTCATAAATATTTGAGAAATTTACTAATAATCTTTTGTTCCTTGTTTTAAATGGCGGCGGTGCGGCGGGCGGGGGGACTGAGCCTTTAATAAACTTTCTTTCGTCTCCCACTGCCTCCTACTCTTTTATTAGATATCTCTATCTGCATACTCTCTGACTCTGTTTGCCCGGTGGCTGGCGGGGCAGGAGGGAAGAAGAAGTCCCTGCGTTCCATGAATATTTGAATTATGATATTAGCTTTTCCGGGTTAACTGGCAGGATTTCCTTCTGTTGTTGTGATAGGGACGGAGATTAGGATGGGAGGATGAGATCAGGCGGGGTTTATACCTTCCTCCTCAACGTCTCGTTATAGTAACTCCAAGTTTCTAAAATATCCCGCTTTCTGATGGCGGCGGAGATCCCGAGCTGTCGTGATGATATGATGAAACCAAGTCAAAATTTTCTCTCCTCTGCTCTCTGCTGACGCCGTTTGCTCTGACTGCAGCTAGGCTGAGAGTCTATTCTTTATGGAAAGTAACTTAAGATCAGGGCAATATCATAATGGAAATGGGAATTACCCCAAAGACGCTTCCTTCACTCCAAATTAAACTTTATATATCAAGTCGGCTTTCCTCTTTCTACTCATATTTACAAAGGCAGGCTGTGGTGGTGGAGAGGGAGGGAGGAAGGTTGGCCGCAGAATATCCGCAAGAAATAGTAAACCACTTTCTTCTTCCTCCTCCTCTCCTCCCTTATTCATCCTCTCTCGGCACTAAATTTGGAACGTCTTCATTAAAATCGTGTTTGGTAGAGTGAAGGCTTTGTTCAGTTGGTTGGAGTCGATCAAAAGATAAGATGATTCCCTCCGCTCAGAGCTTTGCTTTTGTTTTAGAATTAGGAAATTTTATTTTTATTTTTATTTTGCTGACATGATTCGACCTCCCTGGAGCCAGGCATTGTCATTCCCAAGGATTTGGGACAGTCTGACTGTGTTTTTTTTTAACGTGAAATGATAATGAGCCCCTGTGCATAAAAGGGAAATGGAAGGTTTTGGAAATTTCGGATTATAAAAAGTGCAAAGTGAGTCGAGGAGTCAAGAGGGTTTTGGCCTAGGGAATTTCTTGCATGGCTTAGATTCGGTGCCAAATTTATCCCTTTGTGAATTGGTTCTTGTGGCCAAGTGCTCGATCGCTTTCTTCTCCTCCTTGCCTTGTTCTCTCTCCCAGGCGACCACAGATGAAGAAAGAAAAGGGGGAAAGATCAGAGAGGAGAGGGAATTCTTCCTGAAGGAGGAGGAGGAGGATGATAATGGTGTGAAGTGAAAGCGCCGTCTTTCCTACTTTCTCTCTTCCCCTTTCCTTAAACTTATCTTGGCAGTTGGAGGAGTTGGAAAGTCGTTACTAATCCGACGCTCTCCCCTCTCCCATCCTCATCCCGCAATGAGAATCTACAATTTCTTCCTTCTCTCTTTCTCAGGGAGTTATGCATTTTACGTTTTTGAGAGAAAAGTACTATATACGGTTCAAGCAGAAGAAGTCTTCCGAATCCAATGTATTTGGGGCGCGGGAAGCATAAGTACAAAAAAAACCCAGAAAAATCCATCTTCGTCATTTCTTTTTTTTTTTGGTTGAGAATGTCCTCATTCCGTCCCCTCTTCCACTTTCTCCAGTAAAGAAAGGAGGACAAAAACATTTATTCAGCCTAATTCATTTCTAATGCTCCGCTCATTAAGTTCTGAGAAGCTTAGTCTCCGGAATGAGGGGCGGATCTTTCAATGGTAGAGATTTCATTAAACTTTCCTTGTAAACTTTCTCTTCCCATTGCTTTTCTCGGCCGTTCTCTGCTTGCATGGGCTTTGTGGGTTGGGGTGGGAGAACGCGGCGGAGATTGAATGGGAATGGGAACATGGAGACTCTCCCATATGCTGGGAATGGACCCCAAAAGTTCCTCTGCTCCTAAAGGGGGCTTAATGACAGGGACATTAGGAATCGTCTCCAACTATTTCCATTTGGACACATTTCCCAAGACACGCCCTGCCTGAGACTGTCACTGAAGGGTTACTTTTCAAAATTAGAATTTTCCAAATCCAAACACGTCAAAACCAAAAGCCACGGAGGAGAATGAGGACTGAGGGGACCAAACATCACAAGTGGCTTTGGCTACGAGTCTTGTTTTATTATGAATTACTCCGTTTGTTATACTTTTCTTGGGTTAGTAGTGATGGTGGTGTGGATTCAGTGTCGTTATTCGTTCCGCTCCTTGGTTTGATGTATCTTTTAATTCAGTCCAATTGGAAAAGTGGTGGGAGTCGAAAATTTATCAAACCTAGTTTGGATTCAATGGGAACTAACTGCAACGAGCGAGGATGAGTTCCGTTCCACCTGCTACACTTTGGTTAACTAAAAAGAACCAAAACCAGTTTCACACAATTCCCAAGCTTATTAGTGATGCGTCCGACTCGTCCCTGTCACTTTGAATTCAAACGGGTTCCCAGGACGCGGACGACGTGCGGGTGTCCTGCCTTGGCTTTTATTTCTAGACGCGACTCCTCATCCATGCACGCAGAAAATACAAAAAACACGCGCACCATCAGACCTAACTGGAATTGTCATAAAAGCACTTATTAAGAATAAATGCACTTGATGAGGCATGGATGGTGGAGAGGGGATCTTTTCCTTTTCCCACCTCCAACTTTTTTTATTTTAATTGGAATAACGCAATAACCAACCACAAGTTAGCTGTTTCTAATTACCCGGTCATGGGAATTTCTTAGGTGTATTGGAAGCAACCCTCCCCACCCCCTCCTTCCTTAATTACGACCGCAATCTTATTAAATCCGAACCCGAAAAACTTTATTTGATTTCAAGATGAGGAGAAGAGCTTTCTCCGGCGGTCCATGCCTCATCCCTCGGTCTCTTTTTTTATTTGTTGATGATGATCCGTTGGTAGAAAACTGATAATGACGGAAGTTACAAAAGTAAAAGTAAGGGTCCCTTTGCTAATAAAACTAAACAAGAGTCCCAATCCTCCGAACCAATTTGGGCGACTTTGTGCCTCTGTTCCCTCCTCCTCCTGTCAACTTTTGTAATTAGTTTCCTCTTAATGTGGCTCCTGCTGCTCCTTTTCTTCCTGGAAATACCATCTGATCTGGTCCTCCCAGACTACAAAGAAGCCCCGCGTTTCTCTATTTGTAACAATAATCTCTGGAGGAAGTAAGTGGAGCAAGAAACGAAGGAGGGGAGGCAGGGGAAGAAGTGTCCTCTTTTCATTTCCTTCGTTTCTAACCAGCCTGGCCCAACGCAACGGAGGTAGTCTTTCTCCTCGTATTTAATGACATCCATCTTTTGTGGCTCTCATTTCAGTTCCGGGTTGAGCCTACCTTGCCTTTTAGTTCCGAGAGTGCATGATGCAAAGGAACACAGAAAAGGACACTTGTATCAAATTCCCAATATAAAACAAAGACAAATATGGTTGGAAGAACAGAAATAAAACTGGTTGGAATCAAAACTGAGATTTTAACCGGTGGCTCAGAATTCATCCGCCTTTCGTCCTCAGTGCTGATTATTTTGTTTCCAGTTAAGAGTTCGGGGTTAAAATTCTACATTTCCGTCTAGGCCCTATCTGGCACGTGATTCGTGGGATTTAATCCAGTTAGAGAGACAATGAGGAGGAAGAAACTAATTCTAATATAAATGTTTCCCTGTCTCGCACGTCATTGCGGGCCTTCCCTGTCATTTGAGAGGATTTAAAAGTTTTTACGATCTCCAACAACTTGAGTTTGTTTTCGGTGTTCTAGGCGGCTGGCTGGTCGGATACGGAAATTCCCAATTTCAAATCCAGGAGGCGGGTTTAATGGATTCTTGGTGGCAGTGGCAGTCGTCCTGTTGTTGGTACTGCTCTCCTGTCCATTTAGAAAACTTTGGTTTAGGGGAAAGTCTTGGTGGTGCTTTTTCTCACACAGTTTGGAGTCTAATGGCTCTTTGGCTCAAATCGAAAACCCCGCCTGAGCTCCTTCCAATTAAAGAGTCGATCCTGGAGTTTATGCTTTCAAGGAGTGTCAGTGTGTGTGTGTGTGGTATGTTGCTAGCCTTGCCTTGTTTTTTCAGCGAGAGGACATCAGAGGACTCTTCTTCTGGACATTACATCTCTTGGGTCTACTTTATGGCGTCGTCAAAACTTTTCTGATAATATCCTTTCCCCCTTGCTCTCCAGCGCTGCTGGAAATGGGATACGGAGAACACGGACCACTGACAAGGACTTTAGTTTTAGTTTACCAATTCCTGTTTTTAACGAAACTACCTTAGAATAATACCCAAACAATCAGCAATTCCCAGTCCACATACATTTTTCATGGACGTTTTAATAAGGGGGAAACTCACACTTTCTCCAACTCTTATCCCGCAGCAGCATTGAAACTTTCTCTAGGAGAGCCCGCTGGTCCAGGAAAAGTCCCGCGGAGAGTGGTAATTTACCAATAATTGGCACCATTTATACCGGAGAAGGAGGTCATTCCCTGGAATTGGAACTCCCATTTACGTCAGAGCGACTCTAATTGTCCAATTCCCCCTGTACATTTTCCAAACATGCCTACATGAGGAGGAACCAGCTCGGGAAGAGGCCCCGCACGTTCTCAAACATTAAAATTCAATTCGGGCAGCAGGCGGGAAATCCATAGGGGCATTTTCCACTTGTACGCTTGCACTTTGCTATCATTTCCAGTACTTTTCCCAGGTTGCCCTCCTAGTGCCGGTCAGCAGTGTGAGCTGATGGAGGAAAGCGTCGATTAGTAAAAGTGGTCCCTGGAGCTGGGACGCCGGCGGATGGAAGGAAGTCTGGTAGTGTGCTCGGAGTCGGAGGGAGAGGAAAGGCAAAGGGAAAAGTTAATGGAATAAGTCCACATTACTTACATAAACGGATCTTTCTTTTTATTTACGTTTATACGGGAGATCAAATTAGGCTACTTTTTAAGACTCTCCTTTCCTGTTGTGGAGTCCTGCTGGGTGCGGTTAGGTTAGTAATGCGGCGGAGGACTACGCTGCTGGAGGATCTTCTCTCCGGATTCGATTTGCTCCACTTTCAAAAGCTTAAGCTTCCTTTATACCATGGAGAGGGGAGGAGAGGCCGGAAGGGTACTTTTTTATTTTTATGGCTCCTCTGATCTCGGCCATCATTCCCCGTCTGCATGAACTTTGGATGATTTTTTTTTGTATCGGGTCAAACTGAAAGTGTCTTTGAATCGAGTCCTCCTGCCAGTCTGTTTAAGATTTGGTTCTCTAAAAGTGGGTTGAGCCCAAAATTGAAAGACCCCCAGAAAACTTGGTGAAAGTCAGCGTTGGGAGTAGATTTTCGTATACAAGGAAAATAAGTTAAAACCAGAAAAAAGGCCGATGGCCCTCTAGATAAGGGGTTAAGAGAGGGAGAGACTACTTTGGACACAAGGACAGTAGAAGATAAACTTAAAGATGGAATTCCGCCTTATATTTGTCCAGGGCGGTTATATAATATAAAAAAGGCATTTGGCCTTAACTCCATAACCCCGCCGCACTACTTTCCTAACTCCCGGGCAAGAGAAGAAGGAGTTATTCCATTTCCAACTCATAGCTTTCTATCCTTAAGATGGGGTTTTCTCCCCTTACTTGTTTCAATGAATCTCTTTAAGAATAAGGATCCGACTAAAGGAGGAAACGCTAGGCCCAAAGTCTCTCTCTTCTCAGCTCCCTCTTCACAGCTCTCACATTACGGAGGCAGGCGGAGTTTCTCTCTACAAGGAGAAAAGTAGGTAGTATTACTTTACTGGTACAGGGGGACATTCCCCGGGAAATAGATAACATCCATCTCAACAGACCAGCTAAGGACGCGCACAAACTTTTACTTTAGTTTTCTTTCCCAAAAGAGTTTTTACGATACTTTCTAGCCTGACTATGTAGGACCATCAGCTAGAAATATTACATCAAGTTTTCCCTTCTCTCTCGGCTCCTAGCTGAGGCTAGCTGGTGACTCGGATTCAACTTATTGCTGACTTTGCGTAATTATGTCATAAATGTCCCTCCCTATTAAAACTATATACAATGTGCGTATAGGCGTGACGATATAAAGTTATGAACCCACTTTGGTAAAAAAAATACTCTTTTCCTTGATCTACTCAGTCAAGATTACCAGAAAAAAACTTAAAAAAAAAGTTTTGATTTCCATCGAATTTGATTCGTGCAGGATGCCGGGCTTATTATTATTCTACCTTGCGGGCAAATCAATTTTTGAAGCGGGTCTATTTACACAAAAGTAATAAATGCAATATTACTTGATGTTGATGCTGAGGAATTATAATTGTGAAAACGGGAGAAAGTAGCGGAACGTTTCAATTTTAACTTTTTTTTTACACTGAATTGGAAAGCGTGACAAGGAACTCGCTCACGTGGACTTTGTACGGGGAAAGAGACTTTTGTGACAAAAATGTGTGGTGCATATATTGACAAAGGGAGGCCCGACGGGAGAAGAAGAGAAATAGGAACAATTTATTTTAGGCTCGTCGGAGGGTGTGCTATTTGCTATTCTTTTAGGAATTTTTTTCATTTCAAACTTTTCTCATCCTTGCACTACGAGGACGACTAGGCCGCTTACCCCAAAACTTTTCCATCACCAAAGTCTACCCGCGCCCTTCCTCCTTGTCCCTTTTCTCATTTTTACATATATAACATGTCCCATTGAAGGTGGTAAAACGAAAAGGTACACAGAGAAGGAATTGAATACGTAATGTCCCCGTGCACACGTTCGTCTTCCTCTCCCTTTTAGTTTATTTAAAAAAAAGTAGACGGAGAAAGTTTCATTCTCCGCCTGTGGATGTGTGTGTATGTGTGGGGAAAGGGGTGGGCTATTTGCTTTCCTTTTTCTTTTTTCCTTTTGGGTTGGTTGGTTTGATGCCTTTCCGTCCTTCCCTGCTGTACTCCGTCATCTCCTTTCCATTTCTCATCTTCTCCGCACACTAACGCTTCGCTTTTTTCTTTTCCTTTGATTAAGAGAAGGAATTATGCAAGTCTTTCTTTTTCCCTCTGCTTGACTCTCGATGATTCCCCACAGCTAAGAACTGAAGAAGCAGAGCCCCATCAGGAAGAAAGTGTAGAAGAGAGAAAACTGTTGGTTTAAGGAAAACTGGGAAAGAAGTTGCTCCTTCCCCTCCCCCCTCCCCTCTCTCTCTCCCTTATAAAGAATCCCATCTGTGAGAAATATCCCGTCTGTAATCAAGAGAAACGTTTTTATCAGACTCCATTAGGCCCCATTTTCTCGGCACATGAGGAAGGAGAAAAGAAAAGTTGATGAACGAGACGAATCGACTCTTTTCTTCCGCCTTCTTTCTCTTCTCTCCTCATTCTAAAAGGAATCGTTTTAGCTTAAAGAGTTAAGGACTCGGAATATAGTTTAGGGAAAGAAAAATCTACCACCACCATGCATATTACGTGTAGATATTTTCCGAGCATCCTCCTACTTCCAGGCTCAAAGCTTCAGAAGAGAGGCCTTTTCCTTCCAAAACGTTTTCCTTTTGCATAATTTTTGCACGCCTTGCTATATTTCTCACAGGAGGTGTTTTATGGACTGTGAGAGAGAGCGGTCTGAAATCAACGGCGCGCGTCTATGGGAGTTTACAGTATGGAGACCGTAATTGGGATAGAAGTAAATTATAAACGGCATAATGCGAGGACCTGATTTGAGTTTGGATGGAATGCCAAATTAAACTTGTAAAGGATTTATGAAATTTAATCGACCCATTTTCTTTTGTATTTTCTAGGTTTTGAACGAAATATTCCAAATTTCCAACGTTACACAATGGTAGGGGATGAAGGTCGTGGGGTTCACAACTTGCGAATTGTCAACGTCACCCTGGGAGACATCAATGAATACCAATGCCAAGTGGGGCCGACAAAGACAAACTCACCCATTCGATCCAATGCTCATCTCAACGTTCTGGGTAAGTTACACTTTCTCCTTCTGAGTTTGAACTCGGCAGGCGTCGCGGAGAGCATTTGAAATTTCAAGGACATGCTTAAAATATTTGAGCAACTTGGACAATTTAGGTTGAAATTGGGGTCAATGACACCCGCCCGAGTCTAATTCTCTCTGCCTACTGGACTAAATGTATGCATACATTACCACCTTATGGCCCATCGCCAGTGTCCTTTTATACTCAACTTTCAGTCCGATTACCATGAAAGCCAAGTCCACCATGAAAGTTAACAGGAACAAGAGTAAATTAACGGTTTGAAATCTCTTCAGCCTAAATTCTATTTTATATGATTGACGACAGTCCGATTACGATGCAAAAATGTTGAAAATAACACAAGAAGTTCTTAGGGCAGATTTTTCATATTTTTATGAGATTTTTTATTTTAAATTGTTGCCGTGCAATTTGTGTTTACCTAAAGTTCCTTTCATACTTTTTCCATTCATAACAAAAGTAGTACGTGCACACATATTATATTAAGCGGAAACAAAGTTGGTTGACATTTATTCCTGCACTCTTGGTTTTTAATATACGGCACAACTTTTTCAAATTCTCAAAAAAATTTTGGTCAGGGAGAAAAATAAAAGTTGAGAAAATAGGATATCAATTTGCCACAAAGCAGCAGACACGGAAAGTGTAGCCACCATACTTAACTCCGAAATTGAAATAAGATTTTTCACAAATGTGAAAATGACAAATACAAGCAAGTTTGGTAGAAAAGAAAACTTGTTCAAACTCATTTTTTTCTTTCTTTTGGCGAAAATTGGAGGAAACTTAGGACGGGAGATAAATAATTCGGAAATGTCTTGCTGTGGGAGGACTTTTTTAACCGGAAGCTCAAAGC
>Ga0194135_10002837_pt1 | contig 10580 bp, 5 predicted proteins | sample LitLau_LLRF_2013_FD_134024 | JGI IMG/M metagenome (GOLD analysis project Ga0194135, IMG submission 134024) | Freshwater sediment microbial communities in response to fracking from North America - Little Laurel Run_MetaG_LLRF_2013 (version 2) | ecosystem: Environmental > Aquatic > Freshwater >... | reverse complement strand
TTTGTAAGTTAACTTAGTTTTCCGTCTTAAATTCTATTTCATCTGATTGGTTAATTAATCTCCATATCTAAGAATTGAAGTTGGAATTTAGAGTGTGAACCGAGCACAAATTTAATTAAAACTCACTAATTACCATTGGTTACCCCAAAAAAAGCAAATTGAAACTGGTTTCACTTTTGTCTCCTAAAAACGGGTTCACCTTTCCTCTAGTCATAAACGTTTTATTTGTTTAAACCTCTTTGGTTAATTCAGTCGAGGGCAGAAAGACGTCATAAGAAAAAAAAACTTTTGTAAGAGTGCTTCTGCATTAGAAGTCCGCATGAATTTTATAGCACGAAGGGTGGGGCGTTGGATCCCGCTGCGTTGGATCAAATTCGATCCAGCTGCCGCCAGGTGCCGTATTTATCTTATCATTTCATGGACTTATGTTCTTGAATACTTTTAATCCCTCTAGATGAATTCGCGGGGAAATAAAAGCAATTATTCAACAATACAGAATTTTTGGCGACGAACAAAACTAGATTTAAGGTCAGAAAGCATACCGATTGTATGTTGATAAATTTCTGTTGAAAGTAGTTGCCAACGTGCAAATTCTAGCGATTTCTCTTTGTTTCACATATTCGTCATCGGAACACCCAACTTGTGCCAAAGTTTCCAGCAAGATTGTACGTGGACCAAGAATGAATTCACCAATTTCAAGAATTTGAAGCCCATACTGCTCAAAAATACTGTTAATGAATTCATTGAAATATACAAACGATGTACGTACCTTTGTCAAAATGTCCGTTCCTTGGAAGTAGGAATGCGTAATTAGTCTCACAAAACTCTTCATAGACTTCTCGACCAAATAGATTCACGCCTGTGCTTTATAATTAAATCCCAGAATGATTCAACAATCTCCAATACCTCTTGCCTATAGGATACGGAAAAACAAGTGTTAAAATATTAAGTAATAAGTGGTTTACATCTTACATTTGGAAGGTCGAGTGGACTGCAGTCAAGGCCGAGTTAACAAACTCAATTGATTCAAGTTTAGTCATCAGTTTTTGGAATCCCGTCACGTTAGTTACTGATTGCTCTATAACTACTTTTAGTTTTAGTTTTAGTTCATACTCTGAGCCAAGTGCATTTAGCATTTGCGTCAGAAGGCTATATCTGACTTGGTGAAACAACGGGCGCGTCGCTGATGTGCGTGCGTCACAAATCTCGGAACCCAATAGCACTTTGTCAAATATTTCAGACGTCCAGACTTCTGACATAGTCTGAACTGACCGCTTCAGTATCCTTCCCATGGCCTCCCAACGCAGTAAGACTGATATATGCTCGTATATGTCCCACCCAAATTGGTAATCCTGGATCTCGCGGTGTAAAATTTCAATTAATTCCGAGTAATCAATTATACATTGAAATACGGACTCCGAAATGGTTTCCACAAGACTTCCAAATGGGTCCCTTGAATCGTAGTGTCCAAGTTGTCTACCTTCTTTAAAATAAGCAATACATTTCGCTTCTTGGAACTTAAAAATTTCATTTCGCTCGTCGTTGTCAATTTCATCGCAAAAGTTGAGACGCTTTAAGAATTCGGAAAGTTTCAATTGAATATTCCCGTCCCATTCACAGTTGTAGAACCAAATATCTGACACTGGCTTTGTAAAGTTCTTTTTCTTCTGGGTTCGTTTTGAGGAGGTAAATTGATCACCATGGCGTACGCTTCGAGACGCGTGATAATATTGAAGGAAGGCCAGTTTTCCCGCTGCTAGGGCTTTTTCGGTCGGTGAGCCGCTTGTCACTTGGATTTGCGCTAGATTCTTTGGAAAATGTTTCAAGTTTTCGCAAAACTCTACCACAGTGAAGTAGTTGACAAACTCACAAATTGTGTCTATCGTCCATTTAGCTTTACCCCGCAGGGAAATTGGTTTTTCCCTGGGAGCCTTTGGGCAAAGAAAGACGCTGCCCTTCCTTTGATGTAACCACAGAGGTATTCTTCTCCCTCCACCTTGCTTATCATCTTCGTAATCCTGATGAGATGGGCCAAATCTTGATCTGTTACCTGGGATGCCTCTAAGCAAAGCGGTAAGGATGAAGAAATCACTTCCAAAATGAACCAAATACTCATGGGTTTAAGCGAATCTCGAAATTCTCCAATTATCTTTCGTATTCTGGTTTCACCCAATTTCTTTGGAGTTAAGACGTTAACAAAATATTGAAATAGCTGTCCAGACTCCGTGAACTGTTTTGCAGCCAGCACAAACTTTCCCAAGCTTGTGGCAACGTTAAGCAGTTGATCTATGTCATTGAATAACGAATATGTCCTCATTATGACCGGAAAAAGTATTTTCGTCATAAACATTTTTTCGAAATCTTCAAGGATCCTTGTTTTGCAAAACATCCCGCAAGTTGCAAGTCGAGTATAAACTTCTACGCTCATAAATTCGCTTAAACCACGCCGGACAGTAGCTGGATCTGGATGGTTGAGTACTTTTCGCAAACGTAAGTGATACCAATACATGGCAAAAGCGTAATCAGCAGCGGTTGTTACTTGTGAAATTAATTTTATTATGAAATCAATTGGAAACTCTCCATCGTTGGATTCAAATGCTTCCCAGATTCTAAAAAACAGTGAAATAAAAGTAAAAGGTTCTTTCATTTCCCATTCCGCATAAAGCTTCAGGACACCGAGAGCCTTCTGCCTCTCGGTCGGGTTTTCTAGAAACAATTCTCTTTCAATTTGGTGCAATAGCCAGGAGTTTGTTGAGAAGAAGCATGCTAGACATTTAAACCGATGTTCCGGAATATCACGTTGAAGGATCTGCGTTAGTTCATCCATAGTCACAGGACCCATGGAATCGCACATATCCTTGTACAGATGCGAAGAGTCCTCGTGGACAATCCACTTTTCCATGCTGTTAAAAGGGTACAATTTTTTAAGCTTCAACATGAGCAATTATATCCTTATCGTTTATCCCGTATTCAGATTAAGAAAGGCGCTTTTTCACCTTTGGTATAGCGTAGCAAAGTTTCTAAGGAGAGAGAAAGAACAGAGTGAGTCTTTAGAAGTGTGGTCTTAATAGAAAATTTACACAACCCGAATGAAATACTGATGCAAGCGTACTAAATCACAATCTTCCAATCCAAATTTTCCTGTGCTCGGTGTCGGAATCACACAAGCCTCAGTTTTTGTAACGAGCAAGGTCAAGTGGTTTGTAAAAGTTATCAATTAATTGAAAAGGTCTGATTAAAAGTATTTGTTAGGGTGGATTACTTTTTTTGCAATTAAATCTAAATTCCCATGAAAATATTCAGCAAAACAGACTCTGATTCGCTATGTAAAGGGAACTAACCTTATGTATCAGTGTTCCTCTCGTCCACAGCGACTTGTCTCCATTATCAATGCTTAACATGAAGTTTAAGGCCTCCGATTTTTGTTTGGATTTTTAATGTAATCGTTTTTCCTTCGAAAGTGGTTACTATTTGAGTAGAATTTTTTACCATTTACTCTGGGTGATTCAAAGGTAGAGTTTACATATTGATTAACATAAATTGGAAATACCAAGTAGTAGACCTACTGATGGTTTCCTTTTTTTGTACCTGGGGTCCAAATCCACTCCAAACATAACAACAAAAAACTTTCCCCTACGTACGCCTCTGCCGCCATTCCAGTATTTTTGTTTCCTTAATTGAAGCAACATGAAGGTCATATTATTCTGGTATCCTTTCGCCAGGGTTGTAAGTTCTTAAAACATTACAATTCCCGTATTAACCAGGGTGAAACGTTTCGTTAAATTACAGGCAGCGAAAGCTCATACCGCATCCCAAGGTGGTGGCTATTTGAGTACGTGTCATGTCCAAACTACTCCGCAGAGATGTTGATTTACCTCAACCACATATATGCATGTGTAAAGTGATGTACAAGACTGATTTGAATTTGAATTTTCAGATCTAACCTAACTGCTCATAATTAGTACTTCACAAAGTTTGGAACCAAGTACCCGAAGAACAGAAAACGATTATTACCCTATATATTTTAGAAACATGAGTCGAGATGCAGGCAAGGAGAGATTTCTGGAACGCTAGTAGCTAATGGCTTCATCACTAATGAGTAGTTAATAGTCCAATTAATCACCTCCAAAAAATGATTAAATATGATTATTTTTTTTTCTAAATTATAACTACTCGAATTTGATAAAGCAATAACTGGCTTTACCTCATTTCAGTTGAAATTTCATTTCAAATCATTAGTAAGTTTGGACACGAATCAGGCATTCATGGAAAACGAAATAAATTATCCTCCTTTTGTTTAAACAGTTTGACATCATCAACTTTGGGGACCATTTTAATATAAGCAGAGTTCAAACGCCGAGTCTATACATGAAAGAGGCAAATGCAAAATCCACCTTTACAATAAAATCCAAATTTTCAAATTTTTGTTTAATAGAGGGAGGATTTAAAAGGAACAAAAACAAAGAATTACAAGGACAGAGAGCAAGAAAATATAGATAATTTTTGTGGGAAACCTATTTTGCAATAATCAGCAGTAGATTATTATCTAGCTAATCTATTTGCTCTCTGTTGGCGAAGATCCATATCCGCCGCAACTGCAACCACCTTCAACACAACACTCGTTATGACGCGCAGCCAACGCCGCATGACCCACCACTGCAACTGAACGTATACAGTGCACATTTACAGCATTGTCCATCGGCACTAGCGCGATTTATTGAACAGCCTCCCCATAAAAATTGTAGATACAATCGTAAAATTAATATTGTTGCTCACAAAAAACAAGGATGTCTGAATTACCTTGTGTTCCAGAACTCCAAACTGCCGAACAGCCACTGTTATAGACTGCAAAATTGGTGTCATCCTGGAAGACGAGGGTACTACGGGCAGCAGACGTGATTCCTTAATTGATCAAGAAGCGCTTTGCATGGCAATTCCTTAATTTTTTAAATTGTAATACTTAATTTTTAATTTTTGTTTTTTAATTTTCTTGTCCCATGCCCGCCGAGTCCAGTGGCCGAAATATTTCTTACATCTACATATTCAGAGTTCTGTTCATGAGTTCGGACCTTAGCATTCGGTGTTGGTAGTCACTTCGAAGCATTAGACCCATTAGCGGGAATCCTTGCGTACATTAAGAGCCGATTTTCTAATGTGCTTCGTGAATATTAATTACACTTCGTTACTATAGTCAATTTGCTCGACCTACTTCGTAATGACAAGCTCCATTAAATTATAGACGTGCTTTGTAACATCTCTCCATTAGAGCCAACATTTCTAAAAATCTAAAACTAATTTTCACTAACTGCACAAGTTGACAGAGTGAAGCAATTACGCTAAACGAACCCTAACTGGTCTCAGCCGGTTTCAGCACCGATTCTGATAACCAATAAGTATAAAAATGGTGCGATCCCGAATATGACTAGAACACTCTTGAAAAAAGCCTTTTGGAATTCAAACATAAGTCATTTATAAAGGTAACACCGTTTAGTTGATTCTATGCATTATTCTGTAAGAGCTGTAGGCTTGTATAAATTGATATTTCAGTTTTGACTAATTTCTAGGTCGGAGAAAAGCAAAATCGGATTCAGAAATTCAAAATGAAATCGGGAGCATTCATTTTTCTGGTCGTGGTGACTGTGGCCGTCGTGGGGCAGCTGGCAGAGGGGTCTCCCCTTGACCCTTACCAGACTGTGGTAAACAATACCCCAGGGTATGGGCCAGCCTGCAAAGGCAATGGCTTTGACTGCAATGGGTGGTGTCTGGGAAAAGAAGACATCGGAGGTTTCTGTCAAGCCGACGGAAAATGCGTTTGCGCATGCGGTGGACCAATTGCCTGTTAAATCTCTACATTCCAAATTATAATATCTCCGCCGAATATTTACTTCCTGCATTTTATCTCCACTATCATTATATAATTGAAGCCACTTTTCTGTAAAACAGCATCTAAATTAAAAACTTTTGAGGCATTACTTATCACTCAATGTACAAAATTCAAATGGAAAGTTCATCGTGGACTTAATCCATGCAGCAACCTTGAATGATGGATCCTTCCCCAATTGTTTATTTATGTACCCTTCATGGTTGCATGAGTCCCGCTGCCCACCTGTGTCAGGGAGTCAAAGTGGTTCGTCCGGGAAGTAACTCCAGTTATTGATTATATTCAGTCTTTTTAGATTCTTAAGACCGGAACAAAAATCAATACTCATACAATCCCCAACCGTTCTATATTTGATCATGGATGCCTCCAAGAACTCGAGTTTGGGTGACCTCGCACGGATTGTGATCGAGATCGTCACGGTGGTGAATTTGGTGGGAGACGGGTAAGTAGAAGAGGAGGAGGATCGGGAATTCGTCTAGACCCACGCTTCGAGCGACGAGAGCACTACCAGGAACTACACAACCAGCAGCAACATCAAGCCCATCACCCACATTTAATTTTTAAACCTTACCAAAAGTTTCATTAAACGTTACAATTATTTACAAAAACCAGTAATCGCTAAAAAAAAAATTTATTGCACACTACATTCTCTCCCATCTTCTTGAGTTAAAACGTCATTATCTTCGTCTCCATGCTGATGAAACACAATTATAAGTGCGAGAAATGCCGGTGCGAATTAATGCACACACAAAAGAGGGACTTCATACAAAAAAAGTGAGAATTCTGTAAATGTGAATGTTGCTAAAATAAAGCGAATAAAATTCACTTTCGGTGGAAACCAAAAAAAAAAAATGTACAAAGCGCCAAATTTTCACCAAAATGAAAACGAAAAATTTACGAAAACCTGTTGGAAATTCCTCAATTGACTGCTTTAGCAATTCGCTAAGAACTGCTCTTGGTTTCCGTATGCCCCTCGTGTGCATCTCATTGACGGCATTTTTCACGCCTAAACGACATCTAAACAGAGTCCATGTGTCAATTTGTTGGATTTTTGATTATGATCCAGTCCGTTTTCAAAATAAAAAAAAACCTGTGATGGGGTCTCTAAAATACATAAAATGCCATAATTGGATGTGGGTACGGTTGCACTTGGTTCAAATACGAGACTTCCAAATTCTTTTACATACCAGTAAGCAGAACCTGAACTTTAGAGGAGCAATGACGGTCAACCTTACAACAATAGAATACATATGTTAGCTCAATTGTTAGCACACTCGGGGTTAGTACATATTTGTCTGCACATCCTCACATTTCGGCTCACCTAGCTATTGAAGCCTATACAATTTCGGGAAAAGACCCAGTTCTGATTTTTTAAATAGTTTTAATTTAAAAAAACAAATTTCAAAAAATATCCATATCCAATATCCACACATCAATTTCCTTAATTTTCTTGAAGATAACGTGAATGCAATCGGTCTTTAAAGAAGAGCAACACGTGCATTTTGAATTAGAGATTATATCCGTAATACTTGCGACATGGAAAGTGATAAGCGTATTATGCCATTCCCTCCCAATTATCACTTTTTCACAATCATTGTTTAAAATTTTAGAGATTTCAACTTTTGAAAAAAAAAGAAGAAAACGATAATCGTTATATCAATTGAAAACTGTTCTAGTGTTGTAAATATACACGAAGTAGCGCGCCTTGTTTTTTTGATTTTTTTTTTGAGTTTGAGAGCCAATGAGAGGAGATTGTGGCCATGGACCCAACGATACTCCTCTTCTTATCCCTCCGAAACACTTTCTCACTCGACACTCGTCACGAACTTTGTGGCGAATATTATACGTGGAAACCAGCTCAGCATCTCCATTCCAAGAGCTTCTACCAGGATGGCCTGCCTAGTACTTGCTTCTGGTAAATGCGGCTCGCAGCAGCGAATTACCTGTATATTCTCTGATGCTCCTGATCATTCTGGTAAATTTGATAGATACCTCGATCATGAAAATCGAACCATTGGTTCTTGAGTAATCCACTATTGTCGCCACCCAGTGCGTGACGAGGCGGCTGTATTGGTGAGATGGGGAAAGGGTTTCGGAGGGATAAGAAGAGGAGTAGCGCGGGGTCCAGAGCCGCAACCTCCTTTCATTGGCTTTCAAACTCAAAAAAATCCAAAAAAAGCAAGGCGCGCTAGGTCGTGTAGAGAGTAATAACCTTCAAACTCATATTCTTTAGAATTTACTTTTATCTGAGTTTTAATTTGACTCAACCTTGAGTTGAAAACTTCTTTCTAAGATCTTAGTTGACGCACTTGGTTTGCACGCAAATTGGGTGAATGCTCAGTTTCGAAGGTCAAATCTATACCGACTAATTTACAGCTCATCACAAGCAAAAAAAGGAAAGTTAGTTTTCTTGAAATAAATCTGTTTTGTTAAACTAAAATTTTTAAAATCACTTTGAGATAAAACATTGAAAGCGGTCAGTATTCGATTGAAGTTTGACTTAGTTATTTTAATACTGAAGAGAATATCATAGGCCAAACTTCTCAGATTACGTAGGAAATATATTTTGTGGCATTTATCCTTAGACCTTTTAAAATTGATCTGCGTTTAAAGATCAAATCCTCGATCTCTCGGCCGTCTCAGCAATTAATAAACTTAAAAGTAGTTTAAGAAATTATTTCAATTTAAAAAATCCCTCACATTGAGGAGACGTGAGAAGAATGTAAATATAACTAACGATAAATTCTAATTCTGCAAGCGGTTAGGTTTAAGGCTGACTAAAATTATTTAGAATAGAGGGCAATTGAAAAGTTAGTAAATAAAGGCTGGGTTTCAGGGAATTCTCGATTGGGGAAACGGATTTGGGGATAAGATTTGCGAGTGACTTTTTGAGGTGTCTTTAAATCCATGCGATTCTCATTTTCATATTTAAGTTGAGTGAGCTAAATTAAAATTAGTCAAAAGTTTGTTTCAAAACAGCTGAGTTTGATATCGATTGACAAAGAAAAGTGTTACAAACAATTACATAAAATAAATTCGTATACTATAAGAAATGGAAATCATTACGAAATTATTACATTGATTTGGTGAAAGTCAAAGTGAGTAAACCAAACGGATTGTCAATTTTCGCAAAAAACTATTTCACAAAAGCGAAGGCCTTCATGAATTTATTCGTGTCGAATTTGCTGGAAATTTGGTGATGTGACCGAGTCAAATCATTCAGTTCTCGCTTTTAAGCTCTGTGAAAGGAAAGTCTTTTTAACGGTATTCCAACTTTGATTCCTAAGTGTAATTAAAGATGAATTTTGTGTTGTGGATTAAACAGGAGCCTTCCATTGATTTCATTAATTTTAGAATTTTATTTCGAAACTGCAAGGAAAAGATTGATAACAAAGAGTAAGCAAATGCCCGACTGCTGCATAAAGTAGGCTGGATGAGAGATTTGTGGTGGTTTACTCAAACCCCAACACCTTAATTGTTCGTCGTCAGTTGGTCGTAAGTAAACATCATTTACTCATTCACAATTTATCATTCACGTATAACATCATTTCCGCATTTCAGGTGAGTTTATTCATTTATAGCTCAAAGAATCAAAACCATGCGACCGGTACCTTTGGAACTAATCGAACCTGTGAATGCTGAGTTGCATCGACGTGAACGCGAGTACTGTCCTCAAAACCTAGCGATGGAAGGGAGTAACACCGGGAGGTGGAAGTGCCGAATACCTTTGGGATGTGAAAAACGATTCCGTTACCTAGCTGAAAAAGCATCATCGCAAACATGTCTACCTGGTAAGGCATTCCTCCTTCTATTCATTCACTCATCCATTCAGTCACACATCTAATCAATGCAGACAATGCAAGTTGTCTATGACGTTTTGTTTTCAATAAATTAAATTTTCCAATCTCAACACTTCTGTTTGCTGTGCTGTAGGATAGCCCGCAAGACTTCACCTTCCGGAAGTCCGGGAAGCCGAAGGAAGTCGTGGATGGGAGTCCGGCTCAAGAACCGGATCACCCTGCACGATTGACTGCAAAACGCCCGCTACGGAAGAGTTCTATGTGGTTCGTGAAACATTTGGGAGTCATACCCCGGGAAGTCAGGATGGGTTTGCACAGGAATCATGCAGAGTCGGCCTCTAACCCACCTACACCACGGATCTCGAATAGGAAGTCAATCGACGCGATGTGGCGGGATATGTGTAGTAGTGAAAGTGACAATGATGACTCCGATTTCATTCCGACAAATGCAAACCATCGTTGAATGATTTAATAAATCAATGGTATATAACAAGTTTCCTGACGATTTTATTCTATAGCCTATTTCATTTGCTTATGAGTCCACATTGAGTATGGGATGCGATGCATGCAGTAGTAAGAATGTTATTTCGAAGGGGAAATGATTAATTCTCTGCGGTTCATCCTTCCCAGGAACTATGCAAAATGCAAAATTCATAGGAGCTCCAGCTTTATTTTTTACTGGAGACTTCCGATTCCACAAAAATGTGGAATTTAATTGTGTGGGGTGAAACCCAAGTCAAAATAGCAGAAACGAGGCATTTTAATACGATTTACTAATATATCGAAAGACAAGAAGAAGCATTAGAGTTTGGGAGAGATTTGGTCGCGTAGCGTAGTGGAGCTACGTAGCGTAAGGAATTTTGTAAAGCGCCTCCCCCTCACTGAGGAAAAATCTCCTT
>Ga0194135_10002836_pt1 | contig 10581 bp, 16 predicted proteins | sample LitLau_LLRF_2013_FD_134024 | JGI IMG/M metagenome (GOLD analysis project Ga0194135, IMG submission 134024) | Freshwater sediment microbial communities in response to fracking from North America - Little Laurel Run_MetaG_LLRF_2013 (version 2) | ecosystem: Environmental > Aquatic > Freshwater >... | reverse complement strand
TAGTTAGTAAGGAGCATTCAATCTTCAATCCCATCATTCAATTCTCTCAATACCAGATTCACCTTCTTCCGGTAAAAGAACAACAACAAACTGAAGCAGTGGGTTGGGGGTGGGGTGCGTGCGTGGTGCGTGTGACGAGCCATTAATCGAAAACTAATTCTCGGTGTTTGTTTTTGCATTTCCAGATTTTCCGGTGTGCAAAATTTCTAGTGAAGAGGGATTGAGCAGAATCGGGAAGCATATTGTAAATGGCGCATGCATCTGGAAACGGAAGTTCTACACCCCAGTCACAAATGATGGCTCCGCAGAGTCAGCACTTCCTCCTCAAATGGAACAATCACCGCTCCAACCTGGTCACGGTCTTTGAGAACTTGCTCCAAGGGGAAAACCTTGTCGACGTCACGCTCGCCGTGGAAGGAAAGTTTCTGAAGGCACACAAAATCGTCCTGTCGGCCTGCAGCCCCTATTTCCAATCCATGTTCGTTCATCAGACTCCCAATGAGAAGCACCCCATTCTCATCTTCCATGACTTGAAGGTGAGGACTGTAACGTATTGGTGGGTTGATAATTAATGTGACGTGCTCCAAATGCTGAATTTAAATTATTATCCGTACTTCCAGTTCAGTCACTTGAAGACGCTTCTGGAATTCATGTACCGGGGCGAGATCTCCATTGACGAGAAGGATTTGAGCGAGATCCTCAAAGTGGCGGAAGCTCTTTCCATCCGTGGACTCTCGAGCTTTGAGAGTGATGATGAGGATGGGAACTCCGAGCAGCTACAGGATAAGAGCCCTGAAGGGTCCAGCACCAGCGCCGGAACTACCCCGGCCAACCCTACCCCGAACAACCAATCTCCACAACAACCCCTCAAGCCAACCCAGTCACACCAGCCATCAACCAATCAAAATGACAATCAACAGAACTTTTATCGTCACCACCAAAGCGCCTGTGATGTGAATGGGACTGCGGAAGTTGAGGAGCGGAAGGCAGTCACACGCGGTCATGGGAAGAAACCAAAGGCAACCCATAAAATCACGTTCGATACTAAGACGGGACTCCCGGTGAAGAGGAAACGCGGAAGACAACCAAAGAATCAGTCCCTTGGTTCTTCTGCCGTTGAACTACGACCTCCTATTCTCAGTGAGTTACGGAATTGCAGTTTAAGTCATTCAATTAGCTATGTTGTAATTGGTAATTTCTTAATTTCAGAACCACAAGAAAGTTACGTGACTGACGTCAAGCCTGTTCTGAGCGGGAAAACCAGCGGCGTTCGTCGACGAATCCCAAAGAAGTATTCAGCGGGCCTGAAACGAGTGAAACTCTCTCATTCGGGAGGAAGGTCAGTGGGGTCCGAATACAGGAACTTTGGATTGGCTGAAGACGAGTCACCAGACTCCCCCATGGAGCTACTCAACTCAGAACCTTTGACGGAAGGGAGGTGAGGAGCAGAACAACTTGAAAATAATGCATTTGATCATGGTTTTTGTTTGGGTTGACAACTGCCGATTTTTAATTAGGCTCACGGAAATGAGCGTCCGAGGGCTGGATCTGTTTCGTTACGCTTCAGTCGAGGACGGGGTCTACCGTTGCATGGAATGTGAGAAACTTCATATCAAGAAATCCTTCAAGAACAAGTACTCTTTCCAGCGCCATGCTTTTCTTTACCACGAGGGGAACATGCGGAAGGTCTTCCCCTGCAGCGTCTGCTCCCGTGAGGTAGAGGAATTTGGTTAATTATTTGATTTACACATCATATCTAAACCTACTCTAAAACTTCGCAATAATTATTTATTACTATTAGTTTTCACGCCCTGACAAAATGAAGAACCATCTCCGTAGCATTCATCAGGCAGGAAACGGGAAAGCATCCAGTCCCGTGAGCGATGTGAGCGAAAACTCAACACCCGTCGGGATTGCCTCCAAATTGGCGGATAATTGTGATTACTAAAACAAAATCAGCGATGGAGTCTGTCACACATACGAAGTTACCAATTTCAATGTCACGCCTCGTTACCCACGCCTCCCCCTCCCAGCATTCACCAGTCACCACTCGTCATAATCAATGTTAGAAGAATCAAAAGTTCAAAACACTTCGATGGCGCTAAGCAATCAGTCAACTATTCAGATTAGTCGAAGACGCCATCCCTGAACCCAAGTCGTCGTACAATCAAGATTAATTAATTTCTTTGTTGTCTCACTTTTGTGTGGTGCTCTATAGGGTGGTAACGTACGTAATCCCACTGTTACCGTTGATGTTCAGTGTTCACTTAGATCGAGTATGTATTAAGCGGCTCCGTTCTCCCACCCCACCTTTAAATGTTGATCCTCATCCAGTTAGTCAACGGTGGCTATTGATTAGTCCACGGTTAGCCTCCTTAGTAAGTAACATCTCCATAATTTAATGGTGGTACATCATGAAGTTAAATATTATTTTTAAGTTTGGAAACTGGACTGGTATTTTAGCCATTTGCACTAATTCAGCAAAATCCAAAATGCAATGGACGTTGTTTGTAAAATTATTAGGAAGGAAGGGGTGTCAATTGACAAATCCAACTTTTTTTTAGAAATGAAGATTATACTGCATCTGCATCCGGTACCAGTTGACAAAACAACGTTATCAGCAGTAAGCAGTAGCCATTGTTATAAAATTGCAAGGATCGTTCGTGCGTGCCATGTTTTGTTTGATTATTTGAAAACTCAATTATTCACCCCTTCTTGCTAGTCATCAAAAGTGTCTCCAATGATTCCTTCAGTTTTTCCTATATTACAATTTAACAAGTCTTTATAGACTATGAAATCCAGAAGTTACATGTCCAAGAATAAAATCCAATGAATCATTCTTATTGTCAACTGATTCAAGTACAATGTGAAATTTCATTTGTCGTTGTTGAATTTTCGAGTTTTCGAATCGATTGAAATGATTCGGCGTCATAGTCATAAGCCTGCGGTTTATTTTGCCATCTAGCGAGAGGTATTACAAACCAGGAAGGAATGTTGACGGTCAGTTTCATCGGTTTCATTCATTGCATTTACTTGGTGCACACACACGACGATTGATCGACGCTTCGTAATTTTTCCATTGACCGACACTGCCTGCACTGATCATACCGTCAGCCGTCAGGTACAACACGTAAACTCAGGTAGTTTCTTTCTTAATCAGATAAAATTTCAAAAACTGAATCCCCGACGTTTCATTGAAATCTCTAAAACCACCATCATCACGTGCGTCAAGGCAGGCTCAAGGACACTCCGTCTTGCCTGCTTGTTCTCAGCCACGCCACAACGACGGCAACGTCATCTCATATCGTCGATTTTAATGTGTGTTGGTGGTTCTATTTTAATTTCAGTTTGGAGAGAAAGGTCGTAAGAAGACGAGGACGAGTATCCATCGAGCGGTCTGTAGACCTTGGCTATTCTAACCAACCAATTCATCACAATATGGCATTCCACTGTGGAGGGCCAGCACGGAACCGGTCATTCGCTGACCCCTCGATCAATTTTTACTTGGCACCTGAGGATGAGCTGGTCCAATGCCCTTACAACTCTCACAAGATACTGTAAGTTGCTTGCTATTTTGATCTCTTTATTTGTTAGAGCTTTCTGCTCCTGCTCACATGGAGTTCGGTTTGCGTTTTCCAAGCAATTTTTCTACGGGATCATAGGTCATTGGGTTGGTTAGGTCAATTATTTCATTCCGTTAATTCACTTTCAGGCGTTCCAGACTGTCAACCCACTTGTCCAAGTGTATGGTACAGTACAAAAAAGAAATGGCCAGGAACCCTAAACTTCCAAAGTTCGTGATCTGCAAATACAACTGGACTCATCACGTGAAGGAAGCCGAGCTTACTGACCACATCGACAACCACTGTGATGATGCCCGTGCAAGTTTGTTGAGGGATGCTAATTCAGGTAACGACAGTCTTACGGTGTTTGAGGCTCCCATTTTTGATGCGCTTCATTTTATACTGATGAGCCTAATTAATTAGGTAACGTATTGTTTTGTCAACAGCTGTGGACTTGGTAAAGTTTGAGACGAGGGCAGAGGTGGCATGTTCACAAAGTGTACGGCTCTCGGAAGCTGAGACCATTTCTGTGAGTGTCCCAGACTCGTGTGACACGGACACCACCGAATCCGTAGTATCGACTGACATGGAGTCGTCAATTTTCTGTTCAAAATCGGAAGCAAGAATTACAGTTGCAAAAGCGACTCCGGTTTTCGGTCCACCCTTGGGAACGCCAGGTAGTTCTGCTCAGGAAACTATTCCGAAGGTTATCATCCCCATGGATTCCCGCACTTCTACTCGTGAGGCTTCCATTGGCGGAGAAAATTGGGAACCAACGGATGAAGCTCATTCCGTCTGTGATTCACATAACTTGTTGGAAAAAGCCCACATCTTCTAGTAGGCCCAATAATTTATTAGTTTACTTTCAAATTTTCTGCTCAATTGGGATGAATTAAGTAAATCTATTTTTTACAAATCGTAGCATTCCACCGGGGATGACCAAGAAAGAGAGAAAGGCGTATCGCGAGAGAATGGTCGCCCGCTTCCCAGAAAAGAAGGCAAAAGACCTAGAGGAGACCAAGATAAAGGAAGCCAAAGCGAAGGAAGCTGCGGAGATCGATGACTGCGAGTGGGTGACAATTGACGAGTCACAAGCATCTTCTGCCTCTGCCACAGCTCGGAGACCACCAATCACCAAGAAAAGTCGAAAGGAGGAAGCAGCTTTGGGAGTGGACGAATTGCCTTACGACTCATCAGGATCAGTTTGCTTTACTCCATTCGCCTATGACTACGACCATGACTCCAAAAACTAAATCAGCCCTTCACAAGTTCCCAATGCAGAGGATTCAAGCTACACCTAACTAATATTTACTATAAGATTCCTACAAAATCGTAAGGTCTCAATATCGACGTTGCACTTTTGTGGCATAACCTGACGCTTCGGAGGACAATAATTTTTCTAAAGGTTAGCTAAATTACTAAAGTAATTACTTGCCAAAATTGAATCCTATAATAAACTTTCTCAGCATTATTGGAGCCGCCAATATTTCATTTATTAGAATTTTCTAATTCGTGTCATAAATGTGAGCAGAGCATAGGTGCATATGTGCTAAAGTTTAACGAGGCATGAAGAGTTGCTTTGCATGCAAGACGGAAAGAAAGCGAACTGTATTTTGATATGTTGAATGTACAGGGTGCCGCATAATATGTTTGTCTCAGGACGTATCTCAACAACGCTCATGCGCAGTCCCACGTTTGATGCACCATTTTGAAGTACAAAATTTCAGCGCTCTGAGCATGCGCGTTCCGGCGTGGCAATAATTTTACAAACTCATTTTTATGGTCTAAAATGATTTCAATTAGCTTCAAATTCAAATTTTTTTTTTTACCGGAAATCAAAAAAAATGAAAATTATTGTAAGAATTGCCACTCCTGAACGCGCAGTTGCAGGGAGCTTAAATTTTTTACCAAGGACCCATATTAAGGTGCACTTTACAACTAAATTTTTAGGTATTTTTCACTAAAATTAAGGCCAGGCCTAAAAAGCTCAGGCGCAGGGAGATAAAATTTTTGTTAGTGACCCACATTAAGGCCGTGAAAATGGTGTATCGACCAGAGGTCTGCACGTGCGCGTTGTTGAGATACAAGGAGACAAACTTTTTGTCGCACCGTTCTTATGAGCCGGAGTAGCTTCTAAGCACTGGGTCTCGCCCACACTACAATGGGAGCCGCGGCGGGAGTGCAGTGAAGAACCGTTTTCTTGCAGGAACTTGCAGGATTTCTTTCCATTGGTTATTCAGGAATTAATTTCTTCGTACTTTGTTTTCTGGACCAAATTGGCGAGGGAGATTGTGAGAAAAATTCCAAAGCACTGGAAGCAGGCGAGCCCAAGTGCGGAACCGGCGACGAGTCCAATTTTGGATGAGAAGAATGACGTCACGAGTGCATAGCATCCCTGTAGGGAAGCAAATCAGATTCAAGTTCACTGTGTGGATTTAGCCAACATTTACATACTACGCTCCGTTCTCATCTCAGTCACCATTTTGTAAATGAATTGCTCCTTCGTCACATCGCATCCCATGTTCCGCGTGTTGCAGCATGACCCAGGTACTTTGTGGTACGGCGTCGAGGCCCAATCCTTCCAGGAATGAATTCCACAGCATTCCAACTGCGGAGACCATCAAAAATGTGAAATCAAAATCACTGTAGCAGCAGTGCAAAGCTCAGAAATTGGAAACAGTTTTACGGTTGTCTGGAGCGTATTGATGGCTGAGGTTCGCTGATGGTCAAATCCGTAGACTCCCATGGAAGCATTCAATCCCCTCTCAAATGATTTCTCAAGCTTGGAGCGATAGGCGTAGCCCGAGATGCAAGCACCGACCTCCACCACGAATACAATTGACAGGAACGCCGCATACTACGTTTGGCATACAAAATTAAGGTGCAAAGTGAGGTGACTTCTTATTTGCATTTTGCATACGACGCCATGCAGGTAGCGTTTGGATTTGGAATGCTTACGATGTAGAGGAGGATGGGTTGTTCCTTGACGGTACAGCAGCAGGCGAGCGTTGCCAAAAACAAGATCAGGAGCCCCGTCCCGACAAAGACGTAGGGTGCAGTAGCCGAGAAATCGGGAGAGAGGTCCAAGTACTTGTGAAGCTCGATTTGGAGCATAATCCCCAGTACCAACAAGAGCAGACCTGAGAGCTAACGAGAGTGGTTAGTTTTATGGATCAACGTTCATAAATTTGTTGTCTACACGGCAATGGACATTATGGGAAATGAAACTCACCAGGAAGATGATGTTGAAAATCATCATGAGTGTCTTCATGCATGTCAGGGCTGCCACGGTTTGGAAGGATCGGATCTCCATTCTTCGCCCAATCTTCTTAAAACTCACTCACTCACCGTTGTTGGTGCATCGTCTGCCAAATCCCCGGAGCAGAAGATTTCTCTTCCCTTATCGAGATGATGATGCCTAGAGGAGGAGAAAGTTTGGAGTGAAAGGCTAGCAAAAGAAACCGAAAACAGAAACGTGAGACCTTGACACTCACCCCGGGACCAAATCCTGCGCTCCACCAAAATCAATACCCCACACAACTCTCTCTCATTCCAGAATCCAGATAGGACGGGACAGGCACGTACACATTCCAGAGGACTCACTTCTCTTTCTATGTCATGACCACTCTCGCCTTCCATTAAAAAATCATTCCCGACCTTCGGACGTCTTTCTCTTATGTGGGAGAAAACTTTATCAGGTTTTATTCAACCTCTTCAGTGTAAAAATTTGTCATCAAATGTTTAGTTTGGACATCCGTCTGGTTCTGTTGCCTTAATTATTTATAAGTTTCAAGATGGGCGGCCCAGTACGGTGGAGGTCTGGACAAGTTCTTCCAGTGCCACCCTCGCCTTATGCTCCTCCTCCAATCGCTCCGTTAGCTTCCCAACGGATGTTTTCACGCCACTCATCTCCTCCCGCAACGAGAAAACAAGCTCAGCTAGCGTTCTGAAAAGGGATACACAAAATAATGAGCAATTACTCTGCTCATGCCTAATTTTCAATAGAAATTTAATTATTCAAGATGAGCTGAGCCTTACCTTGGCTGCCTCTGTGATCCGCCCTGCCGTGTTCCTCCCCCTGCGCAGGAAACTTAACATTTTAACGTTAACCAATTTGAAATGCAAAATGGAAGACCCCACCTTTAGCAGGAGGAACGCCACCGTTGCGGAGTGAAAGAAGGAAGCGAGTAAAAAGCAGAGCACAGGAGCAGATGTGCTTTGCAGTAGTGAGGGCGACTCACGGAGACGCTGAGAGGTCTAACAATGACTGACGACAGGAGGATTTACAAATAGAAATAATTATTTATTCAAAGCTCAAATGTAGTAAGCAAATTGTTGAGTAAAAGTCCTTGAAGCTTAACGATTAGAAACACTTTAAGCCTAACGATGGGAGTTAGATTTTGGTAGCAACAAATTACCAGAGGTCTGTCGATTGGCAGAGCAGAAGGCGTCCACAATAGAGAGGATGGTCAAGTCTTCCTCGTGCGTCAGCTGCTGGGGTCCCTTCCCACAACCTCCGACAATCTCGTTCCGTTCATGGTTTCCTTTGATTGGTGTCGACTTGTTCCCATTATTGGATGGGGGGTGAGAGTCGGAGAGAAGGGGGTTTGTGGGTGGGTTTGGTCGGAGGCGAGAAATGACCCAGGCGTGGGTTGGTGGCGTCAGCTGACCAAACGACTGGAGGGATAAAGGAAAAAAAAATAAGAATCGGCGGTGCGTTCTTGTCAAAACAGAAATGGCGGCGCGGAAGCACTCGGGTTTTAGATTAGCAGTTGATTCTGGTTCTGGTCCTGGAAGTTGTCATTTTCGTCAGGTAACCTGACCCCAGTCACTTCTTCACCGTTGTCGTAGTCAAAAGCATTTTGACGTACAAGGCGTCCTCTCTGTGTCCTCTGCACTGAAGCGGGAAGGGTCGTAAGTACCTGTGATGCTGAGGATCCGTGAGACGGATAGCGGCTAGCCTTGAGAACTTTGTTCAGCTGACTCAGCCACGCCTCTTTAGCCGATCTGGAGATGCAGTTCACGAGGATTGGTTCGAGCATTGGACCTGAGAAACCAATCAAATGAATGCGAAATGTAATTAGTCACTGGTCGAAGGTATATGAATACGCCGGACTCGTTACCTGCAATTTCAAAAGCAGTGGATAAATGTTTATTCTTTTCACTCAACGGGGGAAGCGTGACCCCACCGACGGGGATTTTCCCTTCATAGCTGAGCGTGTTGTGTTCTGAATTGTAGGAGAGGATGAGCAACGTGTTTGTAAAGAGAACAAAATATCGTGGCTGTAAATCTTGACCTGAAAATAAAAGAAAGAGCGTGTAAACTAACTCCTTTCCTTCCATTACAATTGATCAATAGTTTTGCTTAAATGCTTCTCCCACCTAGATGAACCAGATTCATGCAGATAATTTCACCCAATTGAGAGACATCGGAGCCTTCCCATCCCGCAATGGATCCATTGAGTACTTCTAGCTCCATTTCCTTCTGCTTCCGCACCAGGCCACAGGATTTCTGTTTCAGGGTGTACAAATCAAGAATCAATCCTCCACGCATGCCTGCATGCAGGAATAGCGACATTTCGGTCCACAACTGTCATTTTCCACTTACGTCAATTTCCTTGAAGTACTCAATACTTCTCTGCAAATCTCCACGGTCTTTATGAGATTCTTCAACGTGACCCTCGATTTGCTGTAGGAGGGAAGGGTATTTCTCAAATCGACGGAACGGTTGACTGAGAGCCGTGATGAGGGTAAGAAGTCCAGGTGTCGCCCCACGTGATTCCATGAAAGTCACAAGTGCGTCTTGGTGTCTCTCGATCAGTTGCGTAACCTTCGGATGATTCTCACAGTAGGCTTTCTGACTCGCTTCGAGTTTTGGGGCGTTGTCCAAGAAGACCTTTCCTATTCGTTGCTCTTTAACGGGCCTCACTTGCTCCGATTGAAGATTGTAGAGGAGGGAACTGTGGGAGTGAACTATTTCTTGGAGATTCCCCGTCAAAATCTGGGTCTCCGTGGGTGTTAATCTGTGAAAGAAACAATAATACATGCGTTCAGTTTACTACTTATTCCTTTATCACAATTTTATATTGGTCAACAGTGGACATACATTTCAGTTTTTGGAAAATGTTGCAAATAGTTTTCCGTCAACTCTTGCAGTTCTCGTATGAAAGCTTCTTCGGATTCAATCAGATCTGTCAATACCATCCGTCTGTATTTCAATTGCTCGTCACTTGGAATTACGCTCGACATGGCGAATGCATGAAGGAGTGCCCCTCCTTTCTTAGCAGGGGAGGATTTTGGATTCGGCGACCCCGTCTCATTGGATGAGAACGCTGGAAAGGAGGATGAGGGTGAAATGTCTTCAGTGACATAGTTAGAAGGAAACCATCCCGTAACGCCGTTGAGTGTTCCCTCCCACCATCCACCATCTTCCTTCTGTGTCACCATGATAGTATCTCCTTTGGCCAACTTGAGCTATTTGAAAAAAAAATCAATCCATTATAGTCCAGCATTATTAGTTACATGGTTGGGGAAGCGACTGGCTATTTAGATACTTCAACTTACTTCGTCATTGTGAGCCGGAGAGTAGGCGTGAATTACTTTCACAACCGTTGGCTTCTCCATAATCGGGGATGATTCGATGATCCTAATTAATCCTGCTTACGAGTTGGTAACGTGGTGGTTCTGGTTACACGGAAGTGACGAATTCGATACACTGGAAATAATTTGTCCTTGGTAAATGATAAATCGGCGGACAAGTAATGGATGAGGATGACCTTTCAAATAACTTACAAGCTTTTGATAAACTTACAACCACAACCTATAACGGTGCTGAAATATAACATAGCACAACACAATAGGGTAAGCTCTTCGAACTTTCCCCTTTCGCCTTTCCTCGCAACTAAACACAGTCCTCTTCTTTTCCTCAGTTCGCCAACAGTCAGTCAATCTTAATTAACTTTGATTGATTCTTGATTATTTATTAACCACGGACCCTTTAGGGTTTGGGGTTTATGGG
>Ga0194135_10002835_pt1 | contig 10585 bp, 10 predicted proteins | sample LitLau_LLRF_2013_FD_134024 | JGI IMG/M metagenome (GOLD analysis project Ga0194135, IMG submission 134024) | Freshwater sediment microbial communities in response to fracking from North America - Little Laurel Run_MetaG_LLRF_2013 (version 2) | ecosystem: Environmental > Aquatic > Freshwater >... | reverse complement strand
GATCCATTGTGGATTGATTGCTTGGATGGAATTCCTTCCCACCACCACCGGAGACACGCGACTGGGGCAACTCATCAAGCAGATCTACAAATAAAGACAAATAAAAAAGGATTACGAAATCATCACGTTTCATCATCACAAATGGCAAAATTAGAATTAGAATTCCTAATAAAATCTTAACGTTATATCATGTGACAATCTTGGCAGTATGGGGATGGGGCCCACGGGCACGAGTCATGACAAGAAATGCGTGTCATAGCAATGCGGATGACAATGTGGATTATGAAATCCAACATGGCCAGTGTAGCAGTTACACATACATATTATGGGATCATGTAAATGTATACAAAGGATCATTATTATAAAGTTCACCTGAGTCAGTACAACTTACTAGAGGAGGAGGAGGTTGCAGAAATCAATGCGACAGCAGAACAGTCGAGCTCGTAATTATGCACATCTCATTCTCACCACACGCACAAACAAAACAAAAGACTTCCGCTCCTGCCTAAATTAATCTCACTTATTCTCAAACTATAAAACTGAAATCAATTCAAGTCGACGACGGTGCGGTGGTTGCGAGAGGAGGATGGATGCGTACAAGGCAGAGGTTTACTAGGGATTGATTGATGATGACTGGCCCGGATTGGGGTGGGTTGGTTCCCTACATTTTCGTCCTTTGTTATATAAAATACTTTTCAAAAAATGTTCCGTTGGTGGTGGTTGCAATTTGTGATTGGGAGTAAGGATAGATGATGATAAGGAAGAATTCGGCTATCGCAGTTCTTATCACACCTTTTCCTAGTCCTAATTTACCAAACCAACTACCACCACCCACCGCAACGGTTCTCTCCTTCCTATTTCCTATCAATTGAAAAACGGGGATTCCACTTCTCACCTGCTCCCTGTTTCTCTTATTATTATTATGATTATGATTATGACTCCCTTCCTTGGCCTTTGCCTTTTTGCTCGAGTGCAATTTGCGAGTTTGCATATTGTTGCCAGTTTGGATATTAAGTTAACTGTTTGGCATCCCGACGTCATCCTACAAGATCAGTCTTCTCCTCAGCAGTAGTAGACATATTGGATAGACATATTAGGAGGAGGAATCATAGTAATTAGAGTAGAGACCCCGTTAGATGCCACGAGACAGGAGGACGACGACGACAGTCGACAAATGACAAGAACCAAATTGCGTCACACTTTGGCAAACAAGGGACCTACCGCCTCAGACTCACATTCCCATTCTTATCATTCAGCAGTTTGTTTGTCAATCTCCAACATTTCCAAAGTTGTTCTTCTTTTGCCTACTTACCGTGCTCTTGAGGACACTCGGCTAAGAATTGTTTTACAGTTTACTTTTGGAATTATTAATTGGTTTGGTGTAATCCCATCAGTTGGGCCCAAGGTCTCCCAGGATTGGTGGGTTTCACACATGCGAGGAACCCACTCAGCCGAGGCCCAAGGTCAGCTCAGGCAGATTCAACAGGCACAACAATGACAATCTTTCAGCGCATTAATGAAAATGAAACAAAAGAAAATAATTAACGCAACGCACCCCTTCCTTCCTCCTCCGTAGGTCTATCAGACGTGACGAGAGGAGACGCTTTTGGGGATGACAAACTTTGTTAGGGTGCGGGTGGGTAGCTGCATAAGTAACCTGGTCGAACACGTCTGGACCTTGGGCCCAATGGTCGGCAACTAATTTGAACGCAAGGAATTTTGAGTCATTATCCCCTTTTGTTCTGCTGCTGTTTCCCATTCCCAATTGCGAAATGTAAACTAAGTAGGGAAAAGGAAAAATGAGAAAATTTGCAAAGTGGAGGAAAACGCGAAGAAAACAAAGGAAGGGAGTCATAGTCAACCATTTGGAAAAAAAAACGTTAAATAAAGAATGGAATAAAATAAACGATGACGACGACGACGGCGGAGATGATGGAAGATGGAGACGAAGAAAAGGAAACCGGATGTCAAACGGACCATCACCACTTAATTCTTTCTGAAAAAAATAATCTCCGTTTCCTGTCAAGGACCTTTTTGCCAAAATATGAGCAAAGGAGTTCTTTTCCTGTCGTTTTGTGCAAAAAAAAAAGTTGCTCGGCGGGGGTCCATTTTGGGCTCTGCTTCCGGTTACGGCGGGATGCGCCGAGTTTCAAGAATTTCAAAAAAGTGAAACCAAGGGAGGAGGAGGGGGAACTCCATGCCAGTAACTTAGCAGCACCGTACAAAATGTTGAGCCTTTTTTTAAAAAACTTAAATGACGACCGTTTTCTGTTTACTTTGCTCTGAATCAGTGACACACTCACCCGTATCTTCCATTTGTTTTGATGAGTCAATGAAAACGGGCACTTGAGAGGAATCAATGGCCGGACTTCCTCATTCCTTTCCCCTGGTCGGAATTGAGCTCACCACGGAGACGGACACAACACAACTGGACTGGAATTCGACTATACGTACCGAGGACAGGTGAGTCAGCCACAACAATCAGACAAGGCACACACGGAACCAATATTGAGATCCTGGAATGGGCTCACATGTTTACTGATGACAGTTGAATTCATGAATCCCTGATAAAATTGACAGACGACACAAACACACAACAAGTGCGGACTGCGGAGAGAGGGGATTCCTGAGAGCGGGTCGTCCGAGTGCCGAAAAAGTGGAACTCCAACTACTACACTGGGGAAGATTAGTCGGGAATTGCAGGTAGAAGTGCCACCACCCTCCTTGGTCCGTCCGCACCACCACGCTCGTTCGTCCACCTCAACCAAAATCCCCGGAGGAGTCTTTCCCACGGCAATTTCCCCGCACTCAGAGAGGAAAGCCTCAGCAACGCAACGGCAACGGAAGAACAGCAGAACAAGAAAAGTTTTAAGCTCCTCACCTGTCCATTGTTCTCCTCCGTCGTCATTCTCATCATGCCAATGGAATCTCTACCCAAAAAACACCCCTCAACAATCCATAGAGGAACAGAACAAGGCAAGGTGAGGTACACTTACGGGCGAGGGGCGAGGATGATGAGACGATGTGCAGGTGGCTTGGGCTTTCTGTTTCTCCTCCACTACTCAAGTTTCTACGGGAGTCAATTTACAACGCACAGCATCCCACTGTCCGTCCGTACTCCACTTGGAAAGGCCACTTGGCTTAAATGGAGGTGAATGAAGAAACCAGGATAAAACAATAAGTTAGAGAATAGAATGGAATGCCAGGAGGAGGCCCTGCTCACTCATGTTCATTCAATCGCAAATGGAATCGGATAAAGGAGGAAACACAAACATGGTTTTACCCGTTTCCTCCAACCAACCAACCCTCATCATCATCAAATACCCCCCAATGAGCATCCCTCTCGTATTGCATAATACTGTATTTCTTTAAAAAACAAAACTTTTCCGCAGTTCGGTTTTAACTTTAATTTTCTTTCAGGATTAGATTCTGATGAAAATATGAAAACTATGGACAGGAGCTGCGGGATTACCGTCTGAAGGGATGGGATGCTGGCTGATGCGATGCTGGCTGATGCTGATGGACCTTATCTCCTTAACCTTTCTCTCCTCCTCAGGTTCTAATCTGGGAGCCCCTTCATTTACATTCAGATGGGCTACCCCTGATACTCTATTTATAATCTCCGAACCAATTAACATCCAACAGAGACAGAGGGAGGCTAGGAATCCCATTTTCAAAGACCGACGACACCAACACTCACTCCCCGTCACTCCGTCCAGGTTGACGTCCGGACGCCTCCAACTTGTACCCAATCCGAGAAGATCATTTTCAGGAGATCCCCCTTGGGTTACACTGGGGAATGGGTAAGGTCAAGGCGGACTCCTCTCTCTTCCGTCCACTAGGAATAACGGCAACATGTTGCAATTCGGCTCTTGTAGGAACTGGGGATCCGGAATTACTCAAAGACGCGGAAACGGAATCCAGGAGCAGCGGTTCCAATTCCGGAATCAAAAGATTCACGGTATGAGTCCATAGAGTCATTTTTTTCATTTCCTGTTGATTTCTTTCATGGTTGATGTTTTTCATTTTTGTATGTTGAATTGTGGGTTTTCCAGGTGGTGGTGGTTGATCTGAACTCTTCCGAAATAGAGTCACGCCCACCAATTGGGAAATGGGGAGGACTCTTCAATTGGAAGTATTATGATTTCCTACAGAGTCGGCGTCCCTTGGCCCGTTTAAATTGTTGCCCGTTGGGAATGTCGTCTTGTCTCGGATCCCTCCGGAACTCCTTCCTCGTCTCCTCGGACACGAAACTCTTTCGGAAACTGATGAAGTCTCAACTGGGAGGATTCGAAGAGGAGCGGAGGCGCCACTTGGCCACGTTCCCGCAAACGATTCATCCCTTTAGTGAGTTCCGATGGACGTGGGACATCTTCCTGACCGTGATCCTGATCGTGACGCTGGTGCTCCAACCCCTTCAGATTGCGTTCTACTCTCATTCCATGTCACACCTCGACTCGGCCCTCCTCAATGCCACCGTCTCCCTCATCTTCTTCATTGACATTCTCCTCAACTTCCATACGGGGTACATTGGGGCGGACTCGGACGAGGTCATCCTCAACCCTCGCCTCACAGCCCTGTAAATCTCAAAGAAAGCAAAGCTTAAGTCAAAAGTCTCTTTTAAAACATGTATCTGATCTAACTTGTGGGTGTTTACTTAATTCTAGGCACTACTTTCGGACTTGGTTCTGGGTGGACTTTATCGCCACGATTCCTTTTGATTTGATTTATATTGCAATTGAGGACGTGGACCCGCATGCGCGGGTTTATTTCAAATTCTTTCGACTCCTCGAGCTCCTCAAGATCCTCCGCCTCGTCCGAGTTGTGCGCTACTTGACTAAAATCCAAGAGGCAAGTTAGTACATTAATACTCAATGAATGTAAATCTTTCAATCAATTCAAAACGACACCTACCCTACAATCAATCAACGGAATCAGACGTCAAGGTGTTTTTTTAGAAAATTATCCTGAAAATGGTCCTTCCGGTTAACTTTAATTGTGTGTTTTTTCATTTTCAAATCAAAGGCCAATGACATCCCACCCACCTACGTCCGGCTCATTAACCTCCTGACCCTCCTCTTCCTCGTCCTCCACTGGCTCGCCTGCCTCCACTACCTGGTGGCCGATTTAACACATCGGAGCGATCAGAAGAAAAAAGAGAATCTCAGTTGGGTGTCTGCAATGGATTTATGGGATAAGCCCGTCTACGAGAAATATCTCCACTGCGTCCTCCGGGCACTCTCCAACATGGTATTTGAAGGAACTGCCCATGCGCAGAGGAAATTTCTAACGTCAATAGAAAACTCGATCGATAAGGTTTTCATTTTCTGTTCCAGGGATGTCTGGGCTACGGGTTTGAGGCGCCCTTGTCTCCAGAGGACGTTCTCTGCACGATCATTTCAATTCTCATCGGAGCTACTTGGTTTGCCCTCTTCATTGCCAACGTTTCCAACATTGTGCTCAACTTGGACTCCTCCCACAAGAAATATGATGAGACTTTGGGTCACGTGAGTTCATTTTGATTGACCTTTGACCTTGGAGGCCCGCCCATGTCCTAACTTTTCACTTCTCAGATCCTAGAGTACATGAAGTTCAAGCATATGCCCAAGGAGTTGCAAGTCCGAGTTGAAAATTATTTTGAGCAGCGATACCGCCGTAAGTATTTTGTTGTGGTGACCTGAATTTCTGGATTTCCAAAACTCAATCTTCCGGTTCTGTGTGTGGAATTTTATTAATTTTGTTGTCTCACTTCCAGACAATTTATTCAACGAGGAAGAGATTCTCTCGAATTTGTCATCCGTGCTCCGTGGAGAGCTCCAAATGTTCAATTGTCAACACCTCGTCTGCCGCGTCCCAATTTTCCAAGGGATCCCCACCGAAGTGATTCAGGAGATTGTGGGTGCCCTGAAGTCGGAAGTCTATCTTCCGCGGGATGTGATCCTCTGGGAGAATTCCCTGGGTGACTCCATGTATTTCATTCAGCGGGGTGCCGTGGAGGTCCTCACGACATCCGGCCGAGTCGTGAGTCATCTCTTTGATGGGAACTTCTTTGGGGAAATGGCCCTCCTCACCAATGAGCGGAGGCGGGTGGCGACGGTCGTGGCGACGACGAAATGCGAAATCTACTCCCTCCGCCAAGCCGAATTTGATCGGATCGTGCGCATGTACCCGGAAGTCTTTGATGACATTCTGCTGGTAGCCAAGGACCGGGCTAAGCAAATCACGGCTGAGCAAGAGGAAGTCACGTCCTCGGCAGAGGAAACCATTCGGAAACGGTCTGAGCCCCAGTTGAGGCAGAGTCTCCATGAAGCATTCCGAGTTGAGGAGGAAGAGGAGGGAACGGCGCAAGGTCAAACTCATCGGAATTCGACTGAGCGCGCCGGAGCCCGCCATCGTCCCTTGTCCGGAGAGCGTCCGTTCCGGAGAAGCTTGGACGAAATTTTGAAAATGAAACCAGGCGGGGGTCGACTCTCTCAGGAGCAGCGAAGTAGCAACCGATTTTCAACCCGGAGTGAGCCAGTCCCCCTGGCGGAGGAATCGGCCGACGGACACTTCCAGCGAGCCTTCAGAGCCAGTCTCCAGGAGCCGCTGAACAAGACGAACCTTTCCTCTTAAAATCTAATCAATTTCTATTCATTTCAAATTGTCAACTTCTTGTTTGTTATCCCTTTGTAAGTAAAAAAAACAACATTTTCAGCTCCCAAGTTTCCGGAGAGGGGACCAGGTGGCGTCAAGTTGACTTCCGGAGCTTGAAAACTTTGAGTAAAAGAACTAACAGTCCTCCTGAGCTCGGCTGGTTAGAGAGTGGATTAAGGATCCTGCTCAGAGAGATAAAAAAAAAAGGAAACAAGACAAGTTGAAAGTTTAAAAATAGATGATGGGATTCTCTGTTTTGATTTAGTTTCCTTTCTTATACGAGCCAAGCAGAGACGTAAAAAGAGACAGGGAGCAGTGAAGTTCTAATTTGTGATTTTAATTTAATTGAATCAGAAATGGAGCGGTTTGAGCGGGAAATGAGCCCTGAGCTCCTTGGGGATGAGCTGAGGGCTCTCAATCGGGGGGATGACGGTCCCCTTACATTCCTCCACCTCCCACAACCACGGCCCGGCCTGGCCTCGTCGACTGCCTCCTCTGCTGCTGACCTAAGGGAGACCGGGACTGACACTTCACCCATCTTTAGACAATCTTACACCAAATACCATCGAAAACAAGTAAGGCAACATTTTCATTCTGTTTAATCAATGGGGAAACCCGCGGGAGAGCTTTTTTTGCCATTTGTCGCCATTTCTCATTTTCTCAAAATTTTAAATTTTTTTTTTCTCCTCGATTTAAAATTTTCTCGCTCGAGCGAGTTTTCTCCAAGGAGGCCGCCGTCGGTAGCTGGCTTTCTCCGCCGCCCGCACAAATCTTCCCACCATTTCTCAAAGTCCTTTGTTGGAGGGGAAATTTGAAACTCAGCGGCGGACATTTAAAGGGAACGGGCAGAGGGATGAAAGTATGTGGCCACTTGGAGACTAAATGGAGAGATTTGGATTAAAATGGAATGACATGTGATTCTGGTGCTTGGGACTGACGACGTTTGTCTCGCCTCATTAGAGAACTCTTCTGAGCAAGCACCACCATAATTAAGATCAGGAGATGAGCTTCGCCTGCCAACTCCAACTCGTGACTTTCCTATTCGGTCTCTATTTCCTCCTAACCAAAATCACACGCTACACTGTTGAATCTCTGCCAAATCAAGTATGGACTGCCACACATATCCCATGAAGTAGTTTCATTCAGGGTTCTGCACATGGCACAAGGTCATTCCAGAACCTAGAAACCTAAATGCGGGCTCATAGCTCTCTCTGGCGGGTTTATTTGAATCTGGCCCTTATATGGCACCACCACCCCACATCATACACACGAGACTCGAGTAGGAGGAGGAGGAAGAAGAATGCGCCGGGAAGCAGGAGACGAATTCCTATGCGGATTACGGATGACGTTGTCGGTCTTTGAAATTTGTGGAGAGAGTGATGTCATTTCCTAGTTTCCTTGACAGAGAAATCGGGTTTTCCGGATGGAGGGACGTCATGTGCTGACTAGGGAATTGACGTCAAGGAGGTGTGTCTCTGCAACACACACACACACCAGTGGAGTCGAGGAGTAAAAAGTCACGAGGCTTCCACTACTCCATCGATCTCCTTTCCCTCTCTGCATGACTCCTTTCACTCCCCAAAATAAAACTTTCACCGAGGGATGGGAGGAACATGAGCAGGCAGGCAGGCAGACACTCCGCAGAGGAGAAAGTAATCTACGCATTCCGAGTTGAGCCGTGTAGAAATAAACACAATTCCAAATTCCCATTCATTCCAAGTCCATCCAGGAGATCTGGGCCAGTCCACTTGGAACATTAAATTTAAACCCAACCCCAGGAGCATGGCCCACGAGGTAAAAAGTCACGGACTCTCGAAATCCCATTCTGGGTTCCAAATTCCAATTTCTCCTTTTCTTGTGCTGCTCATTCTGGATCGGTCAGGAAGCGGATGGTGGTGGACAGGTAAGGAGATTCACCAATCAGGGGGGAGGGGAGATGACGGGAAACGGGGTCAGCGGAGCACTGCCCACATGACACGGCACGGGCACCCACCAAGGCCGTTTTGGTTTGATATCTCCCTCTGCGCTGACGGCTTAATTTTCTTCAAATAACGCAAGTGCCCAGGTCCTAATCTCCTACGCAGTGTAAATAAGCATTAAATCAACAATTAAGATACCCAGCACATATTTTCTCCTGACAAGGCTCTCGTTTTTCCACGTCTCCTCAATTCCACTAATTGGATTCTAATGAGCCGAGGGTCCTTCCGCTGAGCATGTGCGTGGGGCGTGAGGGATGGGATGAGTGTCTTTGTGAGATCGTGTCGTCTCTCCTCCGGTCTGCCGTGTCATGTCCGGGCCCTTTGACCCTGTTACCCTTTCCTCCTCCTGCTCCTGGGCATTTGACGGGGTGATGTGAGATGACTGATTGTTGGTTAGGAGGATGAGAAGCGGATTCATCCATCTTCTCCAGGCGGCTCTCCGTCGGAGCGGAACAAGGTGAGAAGACTTGAGATAGAGACAATGTCGGGAAATGTTGGATTGGGGCAATGGGAGATAAGGAACCACTTAAAGTGTTAAACCAAGTTCTGCGGAGTTCATCTATATGCGTTGAGAGATAAGGGGAGGTCGGGCAGTAGGGCACTTATGCCTCTCCTCCTGGAGAGACGGAGATAAGGAGAAAGTGATCTTTGCTTGCCCTTGTCTATGCATGTTGACAGTCTGTCATCATCATGTCGGAGTCCCGTCAGGGGTTGAGCCATCCGAGTCCCTTTACGTCCATGCTGGTTTCCATTTGATGAAATCAACTAAAGAGGGCGCGTTATCTCCTCTGGATTTGGAATACACGCACAACCTCTACCTCCTAAAATTAGATTTCATAGAAGAGTAAACGTAGAAATTGAGGGGTTGCGGTGGTGGTGGTGCGGTGGAGCCAAGTTCGGGGGAGTAAAGGTGGGGATCTGCTAAGGAGTAAGCGATAGGAGTCAGAGGAAGGCAGGAAGCGTCACTCATTCCTTTTCCAGTGGTGGTCCTAACAGGAACTGCGCCGGGACAGCGTCTACTCTTCCCTACATTCTTATCCTACTCTTACCAGTTTCATCTTCTTCACCTCTAAATTTCATCTTTGCCCTGAAAATCGGTTAATCATTTCACAGGACTCGGGCTCTAATGGTCGTCAAAAACCTTCCGGTAGGAACAGATTACTTTATAATTTCCATTTCAAAACTCAGAATTCCCACAACCACCATCACTCACTATATTCATTAGTTCCAGTTTGGGAAATGGATCAATCCCTTCCCAATGTATTAATTCCATTCCGCAAGGTTTATGAGCTCGGATCCTCTCTGAGTTCCACATTTCAACTTCCCCTGAGTTAGGATTTCAAATGAAATCAATGAATTTCGGATTTCGATACAAACTCTCCTTTTTTTTTTTTTCGTTTTTATGGATTTCCAATTTCAAAAAGTAGCCGCACCGTTCAACTTTTTTACGCACACACCGATCCGAATTCTCAAGATTTTGAAGCTTCTTGTCAACAATTTGACAAAAAAAATGAGTCAAAAACTCTCATTTCTTATTTTTTTAAAAATCTTTCGAGTTTCTGTCCCCGTTCCCTTTTGTTTTCTGTAACCTTGTATAATGAATTTAATGTCAGGCATCGGTTCTCGCAGTGCTCGCATCGCTGCCTCTCTCGACTCGTCTCTAAATCCCTAAAAATGAAACGCTTGAGCCTATTTTTAAATCCATTCAAATATTTTGGCATCCTGTAAGAGATTCTTTGATTTCTGATCCTAATGTTATAAAGGCTGGAAATAGAAGAGATTCAAAAGACGTGGGGAGGCCCCAACCCGTCATGAGCATGACCATTTCCATTAGGCCCATAAAACCAGGAACAGGATTCCAAAGTGTCACGTTTGCTTTGGGCGAACTCGTTTTCCGCGTTGTTGATTATAAGTTTCCCTCACACACACACACACACTGATGAATTCCCCGTTTTAATTCTTTTGCGGCG
>Ga0194135_10002834_pt1 | contig 10587 bp, 11 predicted proteins | sample LitLau_LLRF_2013_FD_134024 | JGI IMG/M metagenome (GOLD analysis project Ga0194135, IMG submission 134024) | Freshwater sediment microbial communities in response to fracking from North America - Little Laurel Run_MetaG_LLRF_2013 (version 2) | ecosystem: Environmental > Aquatic > Freshwater >... | reverse complement strand
TCTAACCATGCACTTTCAATTAAACCATAAAAAAGTGTATGCATGGAGTTGGATTTGAAGTCATGACTGCGCGCAGCTGACTTTCACCTTTCTCTTTTCACTTGAGCTATGGCCACGTCTATAATCCGGAGCATGAGGCTAGGGTATCCCTGACGGGTTTACATTTAGGAAAGCTTCACTGTGTGCTTAAGCAACGAGTTTGACTTTTACGAGTAATTTTTGGCAATTTGAAACTTAACCAAATTCAGACTAATGTTGGGATGAGATATTTTGGCAAATGCGCTGCCATAGCCGATTCTTACAAGTCATTAAAAAAACGATAAATTCAAAGAATCCAATTTAGAGTCATTTGCAATCCGTGAGACTTTCCTCCTTGCTATACTTAAAAATAGCGTAACGAATTGAAATGCGTCTTTAATTTCTCCAATTACAAAATGTCAGATATAGAAATTCACTATTTTGCTGTATTAATTACTACGTTCAGTATAAATGATTTTGAATTAAAGGTAACGGCTATAATCGAATTTTACTTTTACAAATCCCGACGCGTGGGCCACTGGAGTTTTGGTAGGGCGTCTAACAGTATTTTTAAACAGTTGAATATGATGCTTCCCAAATGCTAGCTGGGATAAGCAGTGACCCCAAATGATTTTATCGGCGCACATTACTCTTATTTAATATTGGAGAATGAACATTCACACCCGTCTTATTAGTTTGAGCGTCAGGATTCGTATCGTGAGGCGACTTCCCCTGCAATGCATGATGATAACAGAACGGCATTGGGAAAACAGAAGGTAGAAAAAGGAAACAAAGATCAAGCTAATTTTTCAACTAATTTACCACTAAATTGACTAAAGAAAGATTCTGACTTTCTTCCTCTTGAATCCGTCTAAATTTCTCACTCCGTTTCATTTTTCATCTTCTCATCGTTTCAACCTCTTCAAACTTCAATTTCATAGAATTTCACTTCGGGTGCTCCGCCCCGGTGTGGCAACTTATATACGTCGCTCCTTCATCTCTCGTATATTTCCAACAATTTTTCGATGAAAACATTTTCTGGAAATCTATTGACCCCGCCTGCAAACTCTATGAATCTGCTGCGGTGCTCTCTCGCCTCCTTGTCCTCGATGCTTCATGGAATTCTTTTTATTTCGGCCTTTGACCTTTTCCGACTTTCCCTTATACAATTTTAAATAATTGTCGTCTATTCTATTCTGGTCTTAAACTTTTTGACTTTCGCTCTGTTACACCTTGATGGAATATTGATGAATTATATTTCAGATGTCTCGGGCGGCGAAGAAGGCGAAGAAGGAGCAGAATTTAGACAATCTTAAACAGGAGTTAGAACTCGATGATCATAAGATTCCTATTGAAGAACTATATAGGAGGTTACAAACAAACCCTGACACGGTAAGCAAGCGTTGATTATACTGGATCCATCACGACGATGGTTTTTTTTTTACTGCTATTCAGCATTTCATGCTAAATTCCATTCATGACCTCTTAATGTGTACGCAGGGCTTGACGAATGCAAAAGCGAGAGAAAATTACGAACGTGATGGACCTAACGCCCTGACACCGCCTAAGCAAACCCCAGAATGGATTAAATTCTGTAAAAACTTATTCGGTGGGTTTGCCTTGCTGCTCTGGATCGGTGCGATCCTCTGCTTCATTGCCTATTCCATCCAAGCCAGCACGTACGAAGACGCGGTGAAAGACAATGTGAGTAGAGACAGGGCTTCTTTGACTCCAAGAGAATCAAATCGTACCGGAAATTAATGTATTCTTGTTCTATCGGTAGTTGTACCTTGGCGGTGTACTCACTGCAGTTGTTGTGATCACTGGCTGTTTTTCGTATTACCAAGAATCGAAGAGTTCCAGAATTATGGAGTCGTTTAAGAATATGGTCCCACAATATGCTACCGTACTTCGGGAAGGACAAAAGCTGGAACTCAAGGCTGAAGTACTGACCATCGGGGACGTCGTGGAAGTCAAGTTTGGAGATCGGATACCGGCAGATATTAGAGTCATAGAGGCCCGAGGATTCAAGGTCGACAACTCCTCACTCACCGGTGAATCGGAGCGTAAGTCAGGATTACAGTACACTTGTAATTAATACTCCCTTCCCCAGTTCAATTAACGCCTGTTTCTCACCATTTTAGCCCAAAGTCGAGGATCGGAATTCACTCATGAAAATCCATTGGAAACTCGGAACTTGGCTTTTTTCTCCACCAATGCCGTAGAAGGTAAGGATTAAGTCCCGAGTCCCCAAATTTGAAATCATTTAATTCTATTGGTTGCTCATATCTCGCTCTTTATCATACAGGGACTTGTAAGGGAGTGGTCATTAGCTGCGGTGATAATACGGTCATGGGTCGCATTGCTGGTCTCGCATCTGGCCTGTCATCCGGGGAAACTCCGATTGCAAAGGAAATCCATCACTTCATTCACATCATTACCGGAGTTGCCGTTTTTCTCGGAGTTGTCTTTTTCATCGTCGCATTTATCTTGGGATACCATTGGTTGGACGCCGTCATCTTCTTGATTGGAATTATTGTCGCCAATGTCCCCGAAGGTCTCTTGGCTACTGTTACGGTAATCACTCACTCACTCACTCTCATCTCATCTCAACGAAAGACAAGCATCAAAAGCGCAGGAACTTTTAGTAGTTTTCTTAGAAATCGATAGGAAGAAAATTTTTAGCGGGGGTGGGTGATAAATTTGAGGTTAACCTAATTAATCATTTTCCATACCCATAGGTTTGCTTGACACTAACAGCAAAGCGAATGGCATCCAAGAATTGCCTTGTGAAGAACTTGGAAGCTGTGGAGACTCTTGGCTCAACTTCAACCATTTGCTCTGATAAAACCGGAACACTCACGCAGAACCGAATGACGGTAGCACACATGTGGTTTGACAATCAAATTATTGAGGCCGATACAACCGAAGATCAATCCGGAGCCCAGTATGACAAAACCAGTGACGGATTCAAGGTTTGTAAATTCCAGTATGAAATTCGGGGGGAGAAAATGGAGTTGCAAGGTCCATCATTTTCTTTTCTTTTTGTTTCCAGGCCTTGGCCCGCGTCGCCACTCTCTGCAACAGGGCCGAATTCAAGGCCAACCAGGAAGGAGTCCCAATTCTGAAGAGGGAGGTCAACGGAGACGCCTCGGAAGCTGCTTTGCTGAAATGTATGGAACTGGCTCTACACGATGTCATGAGCTATAGGGCAAAGAACAAGAAGGTCTGCGAACTGCCCTTTAACTCCACCAACAAGTACCAGGTCTCCATTCATGATACTGAAGACCACAATGATCCCCGCTATCTCTTGGTCATGAAGGTATTTCTAAAAGGATTTCTCTAATACTGAAATCAGATTTAAATGAAGAGAGGAATTACAGGGAGCACCAGAAAGGATTTTGGATCGATGCTCAACTATTTACATTGGCGGAAAGGAAAAGGTAAGTTTTTCATAGTGTTGGTGGAACCCTACATTAGTTGAACTTATGAATAATTTTGATTTGAATTGAAAAGGTTTTGGATGAGGAAATGAAGGAAGCTTTCAACAACGCCTACTTGGAACTGGGAGGTCTCGGAGAACGAGTCTTGGGTAAATTAATCATGACTCGATTCCGACCCGGATTCAATCAATTAATCACAATCACGGCATCATTTAGTTCATGTGGATATTGTGCATTTTTTCAGGATTCTGCGACATGATTCTTCCATCTGACAAATATCCTCCAGGATTCAAATTTGATTCTGACGAGGTCAACTTTCCCATTTCCGGTCTCCGATTTGTTGGCCTGATGTCCATGATTGATCCTCCTCGTGCTGGTAGGGAACGATAATTTCATTTCGGTACAGATAGCATCATCTTACGCGTTTGTAAATTTAGCTGTCCCGGATGCTGTTGCAAAGTGTCGGTCTGCTGGTATTAAAGTCATTATGGTTACCGGAGATCACCCTATCACTGCCAAAGCTATTGCCAAATCCGTCGGCATCATATCTGAAGGTAATAGGAGCCAAGAATTCTCCCTAAACTCATTCTCTTTATACTAAAACTTTAGAATTAAAATAAAATGTACTCGTAAATTAGTAAATTGGCACTTTAAACATGTTACTGCTTTTATTCTGTAGGGAATGAAACCGTGGAGGACATCGCTCAACGTTTGAATATTCCAGTTTCGGAAGTGAATCCCAGGGATGCAAAGGCAGCCGTGGTCCATGGAAGTGAACTCAAGGACATCAATTCTGACCAATTGGACGACATTCTCAGATATCACACTGAAATCGTCTTTGCGAGAACATCACCGCAACAGAAATTGATCATTGTCGAAGGGTGTCAACGACTTGGAGCTATTGTGGCTGTCACTGGTATTTTATTTTTATTCTTGTGTAACTTTTGCTCTTTTTAAGACTACAATTACAATAATGCTGATGTTTAAATGTAGGTGACGGTGTCAACGACTCTCCTGCATTGAAGAAGGCGGATATTGGTAAACAATTTACATAAAAATATTTATGATTATCATCTTAAGAGTATGCTCAGTTAATCCATGTTGTATTATTATTATAGGTGTTGCGATGGGTATTGCTGGTTCCGATGTTTCGAAACAGGCTGCCGACATGATCTTGCTTGATGACAACTTTGCATCCATTGTGACCGGTGTCGAGGAAGGACGACTCATCTTTGACAACTTGAAGAAGTCAATTGCCTACACGCTGACCTCCAATATTCCTGAGATTTCACCATTCCTTCTGTTCATCTTGTTCAACGTCCCGCTTCCATTGGGCACCGTCACAATTCTTTGTATTGATTTGGGAACGGACATGGTAAGTCACTTGATTCTATTCGACTTAGGCTCTTTCGTAGAAACATTCTCACACTCTTCGTCGTAGCATCTTCTGAGCACCAAGTAGTACAAATTCCAATTAATAGCAACACACTTTAGCTTAATGGATTGGTCCTATTTTTCAATTCGAGATGAGACGATGGGCAGGAGCATGATACTTCTAGTCGTCTATTAGTCGTAGCAGTGCTGACACGTATCGTAGAATTTGCGGCATCACTGGTGGTAACAGCAACAGCACAAGGAAATACACTTATACTAATTCGCGTATATTTGCATAGCGTCCGTTCTAAATATTTAATTCACCTATAATTTTCAATTTAACCAGTAACATGACTGCCTCACAAGAGTAGTAGTTTTCTGCATTTCATAACCTTAGGCAGACAAAACTAACTAACTGAATCTAATACTTTACTAGTTATAATTTTGACTTTACTTTCACTTTGTTTTCTTTTCACATTTCTCATCTCATTACTTTCTCTCTTGTTTTTACTCTTATTTTTCTCTTTTCGTAAACTCTTTCATTTGTTTCCTTTTCGTCAATCCACGTATCTTTTCACCTCTTATCTGTCTGTTTGTCGTATGGGATATGAGATGCAATGATGCAACATAATAAGCCTTCATGGTCTTGCTCCCTGTAATTTATAACCAGACTAAAACATGCATGGAAGAATAGTTTGCTGAAACTAACAGTACGCTGCTGGCTCTCACTGTTGTTGGTAGTTAGTTTGCAGTTGTAGTCATTTGATCAGTATTTGCTGACTCAAACATGCTCTTTTGTATTTATAGGCATTAGGAATTCGGAATTGAAATTTAACAGTTTGATCGTGAGAAATGATGTTTCGATTCGTATAGTCTGGCCCCGTGATTTATGCGACAGACAAGAGAAATGTTTTTGACAAATTCGTTCGTCAAAAGCAAAAATTAATTTCTTAACATTATTTAAGTGCATGTGTGTTATTCAGAAATGAATTTATGCAATGCAATGCTGGAGTAGGAGAGCGTGTGAATGAGTGAATGAGTTTCTAAGTTCGAATTTCAATCTTTTATTCGGAAATCATCAAGTCCACATAATTGATTATAAGCCGCGTACCAACATTAAATATCTTATGAAAACGCTATCTAATTAATTGCAAAATATATTGCAAAGTGGATATTTAATAGGCTTTTCCTTCTGGTCCGTTTATGCGACGTGCATTGTTCTTGCTTACGAGACGGCAGAAAGTGATATGAAAAGGGCTCCTCGTGACCCTTACAAAGACAAATTGGTGAACTAGAGCTGCAGCCTCTTTGAGCAGTCTCTTTGAGTTTAAATAACACTAATTAATCCGTGCCTTTTACTTCAATAGTGTGTGTGATAATGTGCTAATTCGGCTAATATGGTGTACTGCTTTTCTTAACCGTTTTGATGGGCTTCGCTTTTGCTAAATTTTGTTAAACTTATTGAGAACCTGCACATAATTTCACCAACACCACTCTATTCTACTCCAGTATCTTTTTATTTCATTTTGCATGAGAAAATCACTCCTGTTTACATAAACTGAGCAGCACTGAATCACATTTGAATTAAATTCATCAACTCATACTTTGAGTTACAATAAGTCAAGTATAAGCAGTTTGATTTTTGAATTTTTGATGCTTAAATATTTCATTTTTTTTTTTCCTTTTCACCTTTTGCCCTACCAAACGTTGTCGTGGCTTTGGGACGAGTAGGTTCCTGCTATTTCTATGGCATATGAAGAAGCCGAGTCGGATATTATGAAGAGGCAACCCCGTGACCCTATAAATGACAAACTTGTTAACCAAAGGTAAGACTTCACTGGAGGAATCGGATTTTACTCAAAATAAGAGGCTTCGTGATGGGAATTTTGAGAATTTTTTTTGCTTGTTTGGAAAAAATGGCAGCCAACTTGCATGAGTTACTGCCAGGAAATGCTTAATTTTGATTTCCTGCTTTTCAACTCTTTGAAGTTTCTTTACTTTTACACACCAAAGTGAGTTTTCCCTTTTTGTTATTTCGTGTTTAAAGTGCTTGGTGTACCAGCTCAATGTGCGAAATAGAATGAAAGCCAATTAGCTACGAGAATTATATCTGCGAGCAGTAACTAGTATGGACCATTCCTTTTGGAACTGTAATGCATCGATTTGCTACACTCTGGGAAAATCTGGCCAATTGCTGTTGAATGATGATTGCGATTTGCAAAATGCTGGTAAAAATAAGGTACGGGGTGTAATTTAAAATTTGAAAAACAGGAAGGTTGTCCCAGCGTGTCCTTGTTCTAATTTTTTTTTCGTTTATTTTTTTTTAACCTAATTTATTCCTATTTTATTTGAAGGATTTTTATTTATCGTTTTAAATATCGCACATTCAATTTAAGGAAAACAGTCGGTAGGAACGTTTAGGATGGTATCAGGGTATGGTAGGAAAACCTAGAACACAGGCTTTAAATCAATAAATTATCGAGTCTATATCGGAACACAATACTCTTCTTCTTTCAAAAGGGAAACACAGAATGCTATGGACACGCGGAGTACAAAGTAGGTTTTTATAGCGGAACTGCCTTCTAAATAACTGATGAGTCTAAAGGCATTTCCCCTCTAAATTTGATTTTATTTCCTACCGGCCGTTCTTTGTCGATTTCTTTATTGGGAACTTTATTACCATGGACGTAGGTTCCAGCCATTTCTTTGGCATATGAAGCAGCTGAGGCGGACATTATGAAACGCCAGCCACGAAACCCACGACGTGATAACTTGGTTAATCACAGGTCTGTAAATCCCAGTTTATTAACCTATATCGCTAGAGACAAAAAAGTTGTGAATTTCGAAAGGGATGAAGAAGACAAGAACGAAGATGCACGTTTAATATAATATATGAAATTCCAAATGCAATTTAGATTTAGTGGCTAAGGAAGCGTTAATTCATTCCGATTTTTACATTTTTAGTTTTGTGGAGTCTACAATTTAATTTTGATTTGGAAAAGCTTTCAACATATTTCGCACATTTAGATGATACAAACAAGCTGACAAGTGGACCCTAAACAACTCGAAGTGGATTTCACTTTTGCCAACTCCGTTTTTTTTTTGTATTCATTGTCGTGTTTGTAAACGTGATTTTTTAATGCTTCCAAAGTGAAAACGAATGAGCGTTTAAATACTAACAAAATTGCTTGCAGCCATTTGGTATTTAACGTTCGCCTCGCTGCTTCGACATTTCTTGTTCCGGGAGGTCGAAACTAATATTTTCTGTTCAATGGGTAATGTAGGTTGATTTCAATGGCGTATGGACAAATTGGAATGATCCAAGCGGCAGCAGGATTCTTTTCCTACTTTATCATCTTGGCTGAAAATGGATTTCTCCCAGGAGATCTCTTTGGAATTCGAAAGAAGTGGGATTCAAAGGGCGTCAATGACTTGGAAGATTCTTATGGACAGGAATGGGTAAGACTTGAAATTCTATATCTTCATTCTTCCGTTTTATACTTAATTTTTATTCCATTTTAATTTCCAGACCTACTCAGATCGGAAAAAGTTGGAATACACTTGTCACACAGCGTTCTTCGTCTCCATTGTGGTCGTACAATGGGCTGATCTGATTATCTGTAAAACCCGTCGGAATTCCATTCTCCATCAAGGAATGAGGCAAGTTGCACGCGTCACCTCGGACAAATGTCAAAGATCAAAATGAACTCGAGTTATTCAGGAAATTTAATCAATGTGTTTCCTCGTTCTGTATAGGAATTGGGTATTGAACTTTGGGCTTGTGTTTGAAACATTGTTGGCCATCTTCTTGTCATACACTCCTGGAATGGACGCTGCCCTTCGGATGTATCCCCTTAAGTAAGTTGTCCGACTGGAGCGGAGTCTAGCAAACTTCACCTGACCTTTCCTTGACTGTAAGACTAATTGAGTTGTTATCATTTTCAGGATTAATTGGTGGATTCCAGCTATCCCATTCTCAATCGCAATCTTTATCTATGACGAAACGCGTCGATTTATACTCCGACGTAATCCAGGTGGTTGGGTAGAGCAAGAAACCTACTATTAGTACGACAGAATACAAACTCCCTAGAGTGACTGTAGCTATTAACATTAACAGAGGTTTGAATAAAGTGTAAGAATATTAATAACTTAATTAATGTAATTGCTACTGTAATCGATATCAAATGAGCACGACGGAAGCGAGGAGCGGGTATCGAGTGACAGGTACACAACGAGAATAGGAAACCATTTGACATCAGTCACCTCACCTATGAACCAAAAATCAACAAGCTCGGACTACTGCCCTTCCAAATGTGACATTCAGAAATGAATGACACGACGCCTCCTGCAATTAATCACTACTATCCCCCCACCCAACAAATCCAATGCCAAAATGCAATTGTAAAAATCCTCAAGGAAGCTGAAGCTGGAAAGTGCATCCACTTCCTTCTTATACTCCAAATCCAAACTCCATCACCCCAAAAATGAATTGTCTCGGAACTCGAGAAAGATGATATAAAAGTGTCGCCTCCAACTCAATCATCTAACTTCCACTTTCCCCACACACGCGTTGCGGCTGCAGCTATAAAAACAAGTTCACAATAAACCTCTATGGGATCCCTTTAAGAAAATTTATTAAAAACGCTAGGCCACTTCTTTTTAGACCCTTGGAAGAAACGAGAAAGAGAACAACAATAAATGGAGACGTAAGATGAGTTACCAACCAATAGTTAAATGAAAAACTCCATAGTAGTAAGAAGTCTTAAAAACGTAGAAAGATTTGAGTGGGTAAATTGTTCAATGGTTTATGCTCTCCTAAAGCCTATGCGTAAAGCGTAAGGATAATTCGTAGACGTCTAAGAAGCCTATAATAAATAGAGTCTGGATTTTCTAAATGATAACCATTACAATCCATTTTATTATTTTTAAATCCCAAGTTGTTACTTTGAGTTTTCAAGCCCTGCTCACATATATATTCTGATTTGTCTTCATTAGCCTAAATCACAACATAATGTCTAAAAAGCACCTGGACTCAATAAGTAATAATTAGTTAACATTGGGAGTAATTGGTAGTGAGAGAGCGTGTCGTGTGTCTGCATACAAAGTTAATTCTGTAGTATATACCAAGGGAATAAACGCATGTGTTAATTACTATAAAGAATTTTGAATAAAAATTGCATTAAAATATTAGAAATTTTCGTTTCTTCATTCTTAAATTTTTAGATTAGGCTGATTTCATCTTTTTCTAAAATCACTAACTCTGGCTGCGTTATTTCAACATTGCTATAATTACCATCGTTTATTCCGTCATTCTAAAATGTCGGAATCACATCACCACCATAAGCTCCCGTCTAACCTAAAGTCAATATGCTGGCCCATTGTCAGAAAAAATTCGGAATTTAGTTTTACTGGCTAGAATTTAACCGAAATCTTTTTTATGCGCTCGTGTTTATAGGGTAATCCGCCAAACCATTATTAAATCTGAATGTGGGCGAAAGTAGAGGAGCAAGACTATTGTCTCAAATGTTAAAGAGCAAAGAAAAATGCTTTTAATGAAGGGTATTAAAAAGTACAGTTTTCTATAACAAAATTTTTTTTTTCACTAAAACTTTCAAAAAATACTAATAAATTCGAGCATGAAACAATCCACGTATAATAATCACTCAATGAGATGTAAGATGTAATGAGATGTAAGATGTAAGATGTGGTAGTCGTACGCTGTGGTATGGCAGGCAGGAGACTCTTTTTGTTC
>Ga0194135_10002833_pt1 | contig 10590 bp, 13 predicted proteins | sample LitLau_LLRF_2013_FD_134024 | JGI IMG/M metagenome (GOLD analysis project Ga0194135, IMG submission 134024) | Freshwater sediment microbial communities in response to fracking from North America - Little Laurel Run_MetaG_LLRF_2013 (version 2) | ecosystem: Environmental > Aquatic > Freshwater >... | reverse complement strand
GCCTACTATTTATTGATTTCTTGGAATTCAAATTCATTCACCCATGATTCAATTTTAGCCCAGCGAGCAGGATTTCTCGATCCTGTTCAACTCCTACGGTGTCCATGATCTCACTCTCAGCGACATCCGGGAAGGGAATACGGAGGATAAGGTGGAGGCCTTCAAGCACTACACGTTTTTTAGTCTCCGACTGATGACAGAGAACATCAAGGACAGGAAGGAAAATGAGGACATTGATTTTAATATACTCCTGTTCAAGGACTTTATCATAACGATGCACGACAAGTAAGGTGTTATTGGAGTAAGGGGGCGTCCCGACTGACTCTGGACGGCCCCTAACCTTTCTAATGCTGCTGTGGAGATCATTATCGCTTTCGTACAAATCGGTGACTTGTTTCCAGGCAGTGGGCTGGGAATCTGGATATTCTTGGCTTCTTAAACCTCCTGATCACCCACAGTCGAACGCCGCTAACACCAGACTGGATAATGTTCTCCGTTTTCGTTGAAATGAATCAGGTAAGGTCCGCCTGGTGTATTGGGTTAAGCTCCAGTACCAGTCATACTTTTGCTCCTTGCGACTCTACACAGGATGCGAAGTTTGCCATCCAGCTCATCGAGCCCGCCATCAACCGGATCCGGATTGAGACCAAGGAAATGGAAATGTCGGACATCATGCGACGTATCTTTGAATTGGAACTCCAAGTCTATTCCATCGGAAGGTTCGTGAAGCCGAAGGCCCGGGTTTTACGACATCTAAAGGTCAAGTGCAACAAGCGGATCAATCGGATAGTGATGAATCTTTTGAACGACATCAACGACGAATTCCGAGAACAAACTCAGGACTTGACTCATTTCAATCACATTCTCGAGCGGTCGCAAGATACGTTTTTAGCCATTGTGAGCGCTGATCAGTCCCGTGAGGCAAACGAGATGAGTCTGGTGAGTAAAGTGAAGTGACCCTGAGTTCTAGAATAGTCTAAACAATATTTTTTGTTTCCTCGCAGGTGATGAAGCGAATTAGCGAGTTCGCCTTGGTTTTCCTCCCAATCCAAGCAATCGGTGATCAAGCGAATTACGAAACGTGATTATGATGACAAGAGGAGAAACGTTTTGACGTCTGTCTGTTGTCTGTTTCAGGAAGTTTCATGGGGATGAACTGCACAGTCCCATTTCAGACGGGCCACCACGATTCCCAGTTCCCGTTTTGGATCCTGGTCGGCCTGTGTGTGGTCCTGGGAACCACAATGTATTTATTACGGACTCGGATTCTGGCAGCCAGGGGACTTGACGAGCTCAAGCGGAAGGAGAGATGTAAGGGTAACCCTGAAATTCCAGAAATAGTTCCCAAGACGGCTTAGTTCATAGACAGGAACTCGAAACAAGGTTTAATCTTGATTTTACTTTTTGTGATTATAATTCCTATTTTTATTTTTTCTCAAGTGCGTCCCTGTCCATCCCTCTCCTCTGATGATGTTTTCGAAATAGAGATCATCAAACACAAATAATCCCCCTTACTGCACGATGCACGTCATTTACTTTGCAACACAGCACTTTTCACCTTTAGCCCTATTCCTTTTCTACGCCCCACCCAACCTCCCCAACCGTCCATGAACTGTCTTTAAAGAGTCTGATTGATTGTGATTAGATCAAAATTTTTGAATTACTCTAACCTCTATGAGAAATAATATCATTTTGGAATATTAATTGGACGCAACATCTGAGTTAGGTTAACATTCTGCTGCAGTTTATATTCTGGAAAATTACGTAGAAAATGACAATAAGATGATGAAGATGAACAAAAGATTGATGATTCCCATAACCCCATTCAATGTTCTATTAGTCCAGTCTTCCTAATTGGATTACCTCATTTCCCTCTCGCACAAGGCGACGCATCAAATCCAAAAGGCGGTTTCACAGGTTCATTAATTGATTCGAGTTTTAGCATTTCCGGTTTTCCAAGTGGGAAAAAAGTAAGCACTCTGGCTATTAAGGACTCTCCACTTCGTAGGTACCAACACCTTTCCTTTGATTTAGCATGAACAAGTCGCGGAAAAGCTAGTTTTCCTAAATGCAAATCCATCAATCTCCCAACCTAAAATCTGTAAATCTGCCAATAGAAACTTCTGAAGCTTTAAATTCTCAGCATCCACACCCAGGCACACCTGCAGAGGAAAAAAAAACACAACAAAAGTTTTGTGAAAACCTGAATTTAGACGAGGATTGTTTTCATCTTCATCCTGTGCAAGTTTTCCCTTGGATGTGAAAAACTGAATGTCTCATCCGAGATGCGGTGGAGATTGGATTAATAATGAGAATGAGAACTTTTGGACACAAAGTGATTCCGCATCTTCATCATCAGCATCAACTCGTTATGCAAAGTACAACAAGTTTTGTTGTGTTTTGCTTCTAATTGTTCACTTCGTCCTGATTTTTTACTTTTTGTATTTTGTTTTATTCCTCTTGTTAATTTATTAGCGTGTACGACTTTATTTCCCTCATTGTATAATCAAACACGCCTGGGCCGCTGGGGTGTCTGTGTGGAGTGGACGTGTACCACTTGTCTCATTTACCAGTCTCTCAGTCTCCTTCAGCCAATAGGAGAGCGCGGACGAGGATTGTCCAATTAAGACTTCCGCCGAAGTCAGAATGGGCAGAGTTCCCACCTCCATTGGACGGGGAGTCGTAGATTTCCTCGTGCTCCTAGTGGTGCTCCCGGGGTTCACATTGACGCTCATCCTCCTAAGTCCGCTCTATCTGTGGCGTCTCACGGTTAAACTACTGGCAAAATGCTTCCGAGCACATCACCTGGACGGGATGCTGTCCGAACTGGACGCTTTCTTCCTCTTCAATGATTCCCGACTGGCCACCCGGCCGGAATTCGTCATTTCAATTCTAGTCACGCTAGAAGGAGAGGTGGACTACGAGCAATTCAGGAGCAACTTGTACACTGACATCGTCAACGCCCGGCATGAGACCGGTGGACTGATTTACGGTCGCCTCCAGCAAAGGCTCACGACTTGGCTCGGCTTTCCTTTCTTCGAGTGGATTCCAGAATTCCGGATTGGGAATCACGTGGGTATGAGTGAAGTGAAAGTGCTGGTTGAGTCGAAACATGAGTGGGTAGCCTCTAGGGTCAGGGAACCATTTCCGGCTGATGGGGCACTCTGGGACTTGACACTCGCACCAAGCCTGTCTAGAACGTTTGTCAACCTTCGGGTCCATCATGCCGTATCCGATGGTTTCAGTATCATCAAGACCCTCATGACCCGGGGAATGAAAATTAACCCAAACGAGTTCATTTTCCCCAGAAAGTGTCTCCCTAAACAAGAGTCCACCTGCTCCCAGAAATTGAGTAAGGGATATCGAAATACAGTAGCCATGCCTGGGAAATACGTTCGAAAGAATTTAGAGCTAAAGCGGCGGAACCCCTTCCAGAATCCCCATTCGTCCAGTTTTAGTGGGAAAGTGCTAGTAGGAAGTACTGGGAAAATCCCCCTACAGTATTTTAAAAGGGCCAAACTCCGATTGGGGATTCCCTTCACGGCCATACTCAATAGTGCCATTTCCGCAGGTTTGAGAAATTATTTGCAGAAAGTGGAAAGTGCAACAACAACAGAGAAGAAGAAGGGCTTTAGGACGCAATCTCTAAAAGGAGTCACATTTGTCCCAATGCCAAGGCATCCTGATGACGCCATCCTCAACTGGTGGTAAGGAAATCTTTAAGGAAACTCATGCAGTTTCTCTTGACCTTACTTAAATTCCCCTTGCATGGGGCATATGGGTAACTGATCTCGTGTGGTATTTTTGTAACCAGTGGGATCACTGATATGAAAATTTCTCTCGAGGGTGACAACCTCGACAGACGACTTGAAATTGCCAACGCCCAATTCAAGAGCACGCTAGCCTCGCCCTATCTCATTGCCCACTACTACTGGCTCAAGGTCATGGGGAACCTTCCTGCCACTCTTGCCAAGGGGCTCCTATCGGGCAAGTCCACCGGATTTCTGTATTCCAACATGTCTGGACCCACGGCCTCGGGACACCTTTGGAACAATTTCATGTCGGATGTCATGTTTTGGAATCCCCTCGTCGGAAGCAATGGCGTCGCCTTCTCAATTCTTAGCTACAATGAGTACGTCAAGATTGGGATTGCGGCGGACTCGAACGTTATTAAAGGGAGTGAAAAATTACGAGAAATGACTGAACTAATTGAATCTGAACTGACAAGGATATTTAATTTGGAAACGGTTTGAAAATCTCTTCTTCAATAGGTCTAAACTACTAAGATTAGCTTGTGTAATTTCCTAAAAGTAACTGGCACAGCACAAATAGTCACTTAAAATAGAAAAGTTGATTAAAAGAGGAAAGTAGCAGACTGGTGAATTAATGGGCTTTTGAGTAACTTAAGTAGTTTCGATTTGTCTCTTGACGAGGATTCCTAAAATTCTTTGAGATTGACTTTAAAAGGAGCGTCCAGCTTGAGCCCGAATTCGGCATGACTAATGAAACTTCCAGCAGTCTCCTGACCATAGTCACATCCGGCGTCATCGTTAACAGTGCTAAAAATTGAAAAATCAATTGCAAAGCGAAATTAAATACAATTATTTACTGTGAGCCTACAAAAGAGTACATGGGATAAGAACGAAACTTACAAAGAAGACTTGTGTTGTCTTGGAATGCGAAAAGAAGCGTCCAACTCCTTCACGGAAGCGACTTCCGGGACGGCACTAGGAGGGGAACACTGGGGACATGACTTTATATTCTTTAGTTGACAACAGTTGAAATGGTAAGAGTGTCCACACCTGTAGTTAAAAAAAATGACACGTTTTTGAATCAAATGAATTGGAAATGAAAAGAAGCTTAGCTTACTGAAAGACCACAATCTCCGCCTCGTCCGTCGAATAGTCTGCAATGTTGGACGAGCATGCCCAGCAGGTAGGATCCTTGGATGGGACCCCTTTCTTGACCTGCCTCAACTTCACCTCCATCTTGTCATGAACATCCGACTGGGTTATTTTCTTTACCAAATCAATCATGGTCTCTTCGTAGTTGCAAGTTTCCAGCATGCCTAAGCGATGAATGCAGAAAAAGACAGAAAATAAACTTGATTCAAACAAGTTGACCGTCGTCGGTACCCTCCAAGTTTACGCTTACCAGTGACTAACTCTCGAATTTCACCAAACGTGGCTGTTTGGTAGGAAGGATTATTGAGAACTACTTCCACAATTGTTGTAAGTGAGACATGACCCATCATGCTCCCTAGGAGATGCTTGTTCATGTCGTTGAAGGCAGCGCTAACCTCCGCCGTGGTCTGGAATTTGTTGTGCGACGCAATTAGGAGCTGCAGAAGTGGCAACCAGAGTTTTTCCTTGCCGTCCGGAAGAAGTTTGGGTGAATTCCTTTGGGAGAATTGGATTATGACTAGGAAAATGGCTTGAAGTTGATTCCAGCTAATGCTGGACAGCATTGCTTCCAAACTTCCGTTTTCGTTACAAACTTTGTCAATATCAGAGTACACCTAAAACAAAACAAAGAACTGATCAGGACCACTTCACTGTCCAGAGAGAAGACTAAGGGGAAATACTAGAGTACTTACTTGATTTAATTTAGATTTGAATTGGTCCATCATCAAACCGAACGCTTCATTCACCCGTCCTTCTTTCTCCAGCAAATATACCATTGCATCTGTCAACTTGTGCTTCCGGCATACCTAGCGCGTTCAAATACAAAGTTAATAAGACGCTTGTTTTAGGGAATAAAGAAATAGGGATGGAATTGAATCCTGCAGGTCACCTCCAAAGTCTGTTCAAATCTGTAGGACTCAATGGACTGGAGAAATGGGTAGACAAGTTGGGGATTGAACTGACACATCAATCCAATATACTTTTCTGTCGTTGAAATGTCAACTTGAATATTGTTTTGATTATCCTCCCTACAACCAAAATTCAATACAAAAACCAAGTTAGCTGCTCGGTTCCAGATTTGACTTGATAATTTGCTACCTCGTGAAGAAAACACCCTGGAGAAATGAGTATTGTTTGCTCGGTTTGGCATCTAAGGATCTAACCAAATCAGGTATCACATTTCCCAAGTGTAAATACACAACTTGTGCACACTTCTTATTGTCAATCTCGATCAATTCCTTTGGGAAAATAAAATTCCACTTATAGCACTACTGGAGGGATTCCGAACGGCAATACCCAGAAATGGTTCCCCACCTCGAGATGCTCCATCACTCTGGATTGAAACGTCTCCTTCTTCTTTGGCATAAGGCAGAATATTTTGTGCAAAAACGAAAAGACCTGATGCTTCCGAGCTTCGTCCAGGAGATAACAGTCAATAATTTGAGGATAATCGTTCTTTCGCTCGTAAAGCATTTCACAGACACGATAACTGGAAGATCAGAAAAGAGCATTCAATCAGTGGATGTGGATAATCCAAGGTTTGGAACTACGCATCATACAATTTAGCCTTGAGGCATTTCTGTAACAGTTTTTCAGGGTCAAAATGTTGCAATCCTCCGGCAAGAAGTAATTCCATCAACGCCTGCTGCCTCTCATCAATGCGAGATGTTTCATTGGCGCTTGTCAAATGCTCCAATACCTGAAACAAGTGCGAAATGATTGAAACCAGGAATTATCCAATTTTCTTTCACACCAATCCAACGTTTTAGTCGTAGGATAACCAACCTGTTCAAATAGGAGTTTGCTGACAAATAAATTGCTCTCAGGCCTCGCCATTTGACGTGCCAGGAATGTAAATAGGATCCCAACTTGTGTTGGCTGGGAATAAAAATCAAACTTTTGTAGATTCTAGTCAAATTCTCAGAGAGTATCCTCCTCGCCTACCGTAAAATTCCCTTGCTCCACCATAACTTGAAGCAGAATGTCAACCATCCTCTGTTTCTGACGCTTTCCTAATTCCGACTTGAAAATTGGTTCTTCAAAGCTCAGGGACAAGACGTTCAGAAATTCTCTGGTATCAAAATGAAGAAACGTCCTACAGGTCAAAGAAAAGGAATAAGTGAAGTTGGAGAGGAGGAAACGTCAATTTGCAGTTTCCGACCTTAGGTACGGGAACCCCTTTTCACTATCTATGGAATTCCTGGAATGAAGGGACGTGATAAGCTGGAAGATGTTCGTCTGCACTTTCTCCACAAAATTCGGAGAAATGTTTCCGTAGGGATATGCCCTTCCAGCAAGGCAACAAGAGACGTAGACAAGAAGTTTATTCCCCAGCACAACTTGGGAATCGGTTAGTTGCATTTCTAAAAATAAAAATAAGCCCATTAACGAGTACGGATAGATTAACCTTAGCAAAATTTCAGAACAAACCTGCGGAAATGGCACTATTTAATTCAGTCATTAGTTCTTCCAGCGGCGTGATATAGTCTTTCATTCCTTGATTATAAATGTAAATTATTGCATCGTAGAGACCATGTGTCCAACAGAGCTTCATTGTTTGATGGATATCAAGTGAGGCCACGTCAATGTGAACAATGCACGCTTCCAGGGCCTAATCCATTTCAAATCTCCAGTAATTAATTGCAAAATTATATTGAAGATTTGTTGAATACGTACCTTGTAGTTTCTAATCTCGTCATAATGGGTCACAAAATCCTTGACAATTCCTGGTGGTATGTGTCTCAACTGGTCGTTCAAAATAAAAGGTTCCAGGGATTCCAGATACGCGGATTTCGAGAATGGATTTTCAACACAGTAGTCGTAAAGGTTTTGAAATATTGGTTCTCTGGAAAGAAGAGAATAATTTCAGAAATTAGGAGCAAGTAAGTCTTTCTTGACCAGGATCCATAAAATTTGATCTTGTTCTCATATCGCTTACACATTGTCAAGCAAGACATAATAATTGACACAAGTTGAAATGACTTCATGATACTTTTGTTTCGCTGTGCTCAGATCATCCATCAAGTTTAGCACTGGAATTCTATCCACGAAGCGCTCCATTATGTACAAGATCTACATGATACAGACAATGACAAGCTGAGAGAATTGCTATTTTTAAACAAAATAGATATATGTAAATTCCGAGCGGCATCAAACCTTATCCCTCACAATGAGTCGCTTGGAATCTTTGTTTCCTTTCAGTCCAACCACTGCCTTTGCTTTCTCCACGTATAGTTCGTATCCAAGTTGAATGGCATCGATATAGTAATTCTGTCGAACCAAGTAATCCAACCTTTCATGCCATAGTCGCATTGTTAGAGCTTGAAATAAGAGAAGAGATAAATAGATGAAGAGTCATCATTTACAATGGAAATTCCGTTAAATTGTGCTGGTGTTTCAACAACTAATTTGATTGGACGAGTACGAGTGCTACAGGAAGAAACTACTCGGATTACCAACATCATTGTGAACAGAGAAATGATTGAAGATACTGCGGATAATGATCCTAATCGTTTTTGTAATAGACTCTGTGGCCGTGGTGAGAAACTATGTGGAGTATGTCTTTACATTTACACACAATCAGTGATTATTAATCGGAATGATATCACGAAATGCTACACTTTCGAAGAACATTTGCAGTGTAATAGCTTCAAGGAGGCCAGTTGGAAGATATTTGCTCAGGAACCATTTTCGATTCTGATGAACCACTACCGAAAAGAAGATTTGTAAAGTAAAACTTACCATGGACAGACTTTGTACCCAAAACGACAATTTGATTGCTGTGACACAAGATGGAATTGTAACAAGCACGATCACCAGCAAGAGCCTGTGAAAATCATTCATGAATTCAGGATTTCTGAAGTGTAAAAATACATCCAATAGCTCCAAATGTCATGTACGGTCTTACAAATGCCTTGCTGACGTTTCCCCCGGTGGCCAACCCCTTATAATGACTGCTGGCATATACCAATCTCGTCGTTGACAAGTCCACACTTTCCAATTCCTCCTGGGAGCGGACATCCAAGATTCGAAGTTTTTCCTTGACGTCAACCAAAGCTAGCGTCCGTGCATTGAGCCAATGCATGCTGAGTAAACTGTACCCCACGGTCATGGAGCGGAGTGGAAGGAACTGGATTGTATTTTTGGAATCTAAACTTACCTGTAAGTGTTGAAAGGAAGCAATTAGGAATCAAATCATCATATTTTCTTAAACTATAATTTACTTGGTAAAACGTGATAGTGTTGTGACGAGCGAAACTTAGCACTGGGTCCACGATCTTCTCATTGAGCGTGGTTTGAATGATGACCATTTGCCATGAGACTAGAGGGAGTGTAGTGGGATCACAGGGGAGGTTATGGGTAAACAACACTTTCAGCTTTGGTCGAATCATAACTGTGATAATCTGGTAATAAATCAGCAAAACTTTAGGTTAGGTCTGACTCCCAGCGCTTGCGCTGAAAAGAAAATAAAGTGTCAGCTTCTCACCTTTGAAAGAGTGGCAAAGGCAATTAGCACGAATTTGCTCAATGGATTTTCTGGAAACGTGGAGAGGAGGAGTGGCTCAAAGGTACACACTTCCCCACGACTTCCGGAAAAGATGCACCGCGGGTCACAAGAGCGTAGGCCGATTGTTCGTTTGAAATTGAGTTCAAAAACAGAACCTCCACTGTCACCACACAATGCCAAGTCAGGATAGTCGGTGAACTAGGGCGGAAGGGAAGCGTCAAATAAAGTTAACTGGCTGATGGCTGTCATATATTATTATTGATAGTAACCTTGCTTACGCGTAGAGTTAGGACTGCCGTTGCAACTGCATGAGCATCCGGGATAGTCCTGCAAGTAATCTCGTTTAGTGTGTTTAACATAGTCCGACTCCCGCAGATCATGCCTAATTTAATTACAGTTTGATTTCTCACCGAATTAATTTCCCGTTTCCTAGATCGTACATCAAGATGAGTCCTTTTGCATAGCCCACGAGAAGTCTGGTTCCAATGGGATTAATTGCCAAACTACTCACGGAACCTCCAGCCTCACGAAGTGGAGCCTCTCCCAAGGACCACTTTGCCACTTGCAGTACATCAAACATTATAACGAATCCATGTGAAGTCCCAACTGCAACTAATGAACAGCCCAAACAAATGGCTGTAGGAGTCCCAGCATTAAGTTTGTCCTGAACGCAAATACACATGTCATGAAGAAATACAAATCTGTGGAGTGAGTAAGAGGACTGACAACTGGAAACTTTCTTCTAAACTTACTGCTGCCGAATTGATTTGTGACGTCATGCCTTTGAGAACGACATGCCGGAGTATTGAGTTTGGTTTCTTAATATTGCTGACATTGGACTTTGGCCTTCTGCTTCTGCTACTGGAACTTATACTTCTGTTATCCGAACTTCCTTTGGAAATAATCGAAACTGTATCACTGCCATCCGGAAAGTTGCCCTAAATTTCAATAAAACTTTCATAGAATCCAGCAGTTTTTTTGTCCAGACGCAACGCATTCAATAACCGTACCAGTTGTTGACTTTGTATATCACTAAACTGTTGATGCCCAACATCTTGGAATGTATCCTCTTCACATAGCGATTCTCCATCCAAATCATTCAATATGCTCTCTAAAGTAGGCTCATAGTCTACTTCCGGAATGTTAAACTCGGAGTCATCGATGGGCTGTATAATAAGT
>Ga0194135_10002832_pt1 | contig 10590 bp, 2 predicted proteins | sample LitLau_LLRF_2013_FD_134024 | JGI IMG/M metagenome (GOLD analysis project Ga0194135, IMG submission 134024) | Freshwater sediment microbial communities in response to fracking from North America - Little Laurel Run_MetaG_LLRF_2013 (version 2) | ecosystem: Environmental > Aquatic > Freshwater >... | reverse complement strand
TCTCTATACATACACTCTTTTACAGGATTTAAGTAGCAATAGAATAGAACACAGAAGGCAAGAGACTCAATTCTGCTTTCTTTAAGCATGAAAGTGAGCATGCAAGATGTGCCTGAGTTTTGGAAATTCTAAAAGAACTCAATTTGAAACTCGCTTTGTTGTTCACAATTCTCCTGTTCATTTCTACTTTTGTACCAAGAACATTCTTTTTTGCTACCACTTGAGCAAATACTTATAACCGTCCAAGACACCTGACTCTCACTGAGCTACTTGTATATAGTTATATAGTTTCCACATAGTATACTTCGGAGAATGATTCTATCCCACTGCTTTCAGTAATGAGAGGGATTTTCTGGGAACAAGAAACTAAAACGGATGTCTGTCTTCCAGCAGCAGAGGTGAAATACGATTACGAAACTCTTGCACAAAACTAACTTGAGCTTGTTTCTTGTGGCTAATAATTCTTTCCTCTAATTCCTTAAAGGTTTTTCTAACCTTACTTTTACACCTATTCAAATGTTACACATGCGAAAAGTATTCAATTTCAGGTTATATTTCTTTCTAGTTTTAAGAAAAAGGTACAAAAATCTTGTTTTACATTTGCGTTTAAGTGTAAACAAGCTCATTTTATACCTCTCTCTCTGTCCGAGTAGTATGAAATAAAGTGCAAAGTTGTTTCTCGTATTTTATATATATTATACCGTTCCGCTCGCTGTTGTTCTTGCAAGTTACGAATGGAGGATTATGTGACTTAAGCTTGTTAGAGTCAGAGACATTTCTTAACGGTTGGCATTTGGCAGACGCGAAGTGCAATTTCTTTACGGAAGAAAAACTCTTTTCTAATACTGACAAAATCCCAACATCCCATGTAGAATTTTAGTATTTGCAGCTGACAATAACAGATTCGCAATGGTGCATCGTGCATCTCGCCTAACGAAGGTAAATAAATTTGCATTTTCAAACGAGATAAAGATATAGTGAGAGGTACCTACTATACATAGTTATATGCCTCAGGTTACCTTACTGTGATAATACGTCAGTCTCTGTCTTATTTCTTCGTAATCGTGGGGTGGATAACTGTACTTTTGATTTTTGCATGGCTCATCACTTCACTATGTGAGCTTCGCGTTCAAACTCATCATGGCTCATTGAATACAATTATTTCAAAGCAAGGTATATGAAGCTCTACATTAAGTTACTAGATGTATTAGATGATATGACCTAACTTGGATTTACTAGCACTAAAGGTCCGTACACCTCCTCCTTCTTCTTCTTCTAAAGCTGAGCAAAAGATAAGACAAATTCCAAGTAGAAAGTGCATCGGATCGAAGAAGAATTTAGTTATTTCCTACTACCCCGTGTTCCACTTAAATTATTATGGTTCATCTACACTTTTATACACACAGTTTAAGAACAGGAACAATCTGACTTAAAATGAAACTAACTTATGAATAAATAATCCTGAATGGGATGTCTACCTTAAATACATTTAAGTTAGATTTTGCTGAATAATATTTTTAGGTCTATACTAGAAATAAGGATGCCTCATGTTTAGATTTTAATTTTTAATAAGTGCATTAATAATTGGTTGATGGGGCGGCAAGAGTCTGATAATAATAATGAAATACAAAACTTCGCTATGGCTTGGTTAATCGACTCTCCTCCTCTGGCTATGCAAGAAGACTTTCTCTGTATAATCAAACATTAATGGATTTGATGAGTGAAAAAGTATTAAAACATTTAAGCAACACACGATAATCTAATGTAGCTTTTGATTACTATCGTCGTGTAGGAAAATAAAGAAGCTGTAAACTTTTATTAAATTGACTTTTCTGCTAGATTCGAGAGGATTGTTTCGTCCAACGTGATACACGATTTTTAACAAAGAATTTGTGCAAGATTTATAGATTATAAAAAAATCGCCATTACTCTTCTTCTTCTTCCCTGAAGGAATGTTAATGTTCTCTAATGGACTGTGTACAGTATAGAATACTCCAAACCTACTTCTCGATTACTATTAGAGACTTTAATAGAGAGAAGAATTGCATGCGCGTCAATTTAGAAAAAAGTTTTCACTTCGTTACACATTGGCACGATGCACATATTTTCCTTTCTGTCACACTAATTGAGGATTTTATTCAATTGGAAACTACACAAACCTACTCCTTCATATCATCATCATCGTAGTGAAAACACAATGAGATTTATTGTCATTTATACCTCCTTATTTTTGGATTTAAAAACTACGAGATGCGGCTAACGTTGATAAGATGGAGGATGGGAATTACGTATCAAATCGACAGACAACAGACAGAGAAGAGTGACGAGTCCGATTAGTAGTAAAGAAAGGTATATAATATGTCTTAGGAAGAAACAGGTCAACGTCTTATTTTTGCTCTAGTTCATACTTAGCTGATTACCTAGAATAAATTAGCATTTTCATCTTGTGCTAACAAACAACAGCACTCCTCAAAGCTACGATCAGTAACGTTGATAGATAGTGACGATCTAGACTAATACACGTCTCTTCCTGTTTTTGAACATTTTTATTTGAGACAGGTGTACGACGAACCCATAGCTAGACTGATATGCAAAATGAATAAAATATGAAGCTTGTATTAGCATCACATGGAAAGTATGATAGTCCCCTCGATGTAGCCCATTTTAATGCAAATTAAATGGGAAGTATGAAATATGTACAAAAAAGTATGATTGTGTGAGTCACATAGGTTGATGTATTTACTGTAGTACTAAACTAATAGTCTTTAGATTTGTCATTCCACACATGATTTTCTTGAAGCTTCTAAGAAGTCTCTAATGAAATGAGTTGATAATTAAATCACTCGACCTACTCAAAGTCTAAATATGAGTCACTCCATCTTCTGTGATGTTTACTCAATTGAAATTATCGATTGTAAGTTAACATCCAGTTAACAAATAAATGATTCAATGGAAGAGTGCGTAATAATTGAACCGATGACATCATTTTATTTTTTAATTTTGTATTCTTCAGCAACCCGTGACTCATGAATAAACTTTGTCCTATGTACTAAATCACTCTCTGCGTCTTCATAAAGATGAAATTACAAACTGCGTGAAGACTTATCTCTAGAGAACCAAATTATTCCGTGAAGCAAGAGTCTATTCATAAATAAATACCAAGCCATCGACAGAGATAGAGAAAGTGGATACAAAACCAAGAAAAATGTCTTCCTCTGGTCATCCGGCACGGATAGTGGATAATCTAATGCATTTTCGTCAGTGTTAATAATTCAATAAGTCTCGGACATTAAAAAGAAAAATCTTTTTTACAGTTTAGATTCGATAAAGAAAAAAGTTTAATACTAAAAAGAAAACCTCGTCTGCATAAAGCACAAGTAAATATTTAATGTCTGGTGCGTGTCGTACAAAATGAGTGTTATCTTATTGTTAGCTATGCTTGAGCCTGAATGTGTGTTTTATAGTTTCCTAAAAATACATTAACACATTTGCATATAAATCTGTAGATACTAAGCCCAAGCCTTATTATCAGAATGTTGTTGCAGTAAGTGTGTTTGAAAGAAGAAACTGAATGAACTGTGAACACCCATAAAAGCAATAAAACTACTGGTCATATACATAACATGCAGTTAATCAAGAATTCAATTCAGCTGAATAAGCCTCGAGAACTGATTCCTTCCTATAGACATGTTAAGGGTGCGTGGAGAATTTCGGAACGCTTAAATATTGTAGAACTCGAATATGTCAACTGGATATCTGACATTGACAATTGCTGCTGTCCAAACGACATGTAAATTCAGATGGATTGATCATCGCCCAACCTAAGGACATTTCCATTAGCTCCATCACCAATAATACTTATTACTGGAAGTGGATCTGAATAATGAGTACACTGCCACCAAGTTATTTTCTATTTTATTTGTCACACTACAACACAGTGGAATGAATTCTGGCATTCTCTGGAACTCCAGAAAACTAAGAGGCACAAAGTACAAAACCAAATAGCTTTTTCAGCAATTTAATGTGTACAAAGTACAAACTGCGTTGGTTTACGCAGTCCCAGCAGTCTATAAGTAAGTACCCTACTTCATATATTTCATCCATCCTTCCAATTCAGAAGATTGGTTTTGAAATCCCTTCATTCGATTCGATCGAAAAAACTGCGTCTACTAAATATAATCGTTGCTCCTTCTTCCAATGATATGCTACAATAAAGGCATATGCTCTTTTCCTCTCTCTGAATTTATTTGGGTGAGAACAACGCTTCGTCGTTCAAATAGCTACTGGATCTGTTTGTAGAGATATTGAGCAAAAAGTGTTCTCATAAATAATTCTTCCAGAGTAAAGCATGCACTCTCACGTAATATCATCGCTTCCATTTTACTCCTCTTCTACTTCTCCATGAATCTACCAACAACGATTATTGTGGAAAATATATAAGTAGTAGTAGTGGAAGACTCGTGGTTTTATCCATTGAGCCTCATCTTATCTTTAGGGAATACAACCAAAGGTCTCCTCGAATGCCACTAACCCTCTTTTCTGAATTGTAAAAGAAGAAGTGCCACAATATTGAATTTATCTTTTGAGGGTTGCTATCATCATTGTCTACAACCGATGTACTAACTCTATCTCAAAAGCATCTCCAATTATGATTATTCGGAAACTACACACAGCTACTCTAGCCCTGTTTGGTTTGTACTCTCTCAGCCACCACAAGAGACTCTCCAGCCTAGAAACTCGTTAGTCCAAACTTCAACGTGTAAAAACTTTCACTGGGATATATCTAACCGCAAAACATTGCATGTTCTATGTACTTTATCATTCATCTTCTTGTGTGAGTCAATATCATAAGTCTAGTCGAATCGATTGTCACTGCACGATAATGTTTTTAGCAGCCGCAGCCCTTCGAAATTAAATACACACACTTACACTTCTATACACGTAACAACGCACTGTCCGAAATGTATATTTGTTTAAGTAGCTAAACAAAACAAGTAGTGATCGTTTTAGTATGTTAATCAGAGCAGTAGTTTAGAATTGTACACTGTACATGGTGTCTACTTAAGAAAAAATATTCTGACCGAAAATCTAACCCGCCGTGGTGTAATAATATATTCCAGTAGTTGTTACATATTCTAACTAGCAACAAGCCTATATGGACACATTAGCAGGTCCATTTCTGTTGTTTTTCACTTTACAATACTTTACATTTAGTAGCTCAAAAACCTTATCATCATGTGAATCTATCTCGATGCGTTTTTTCTATATTCGTGCTCGGAGTATCTACTCAATGTATCATTTAGGGAACCGGAAAGTGCTTCCTAATTCATAATTGAATCCCTCCTATAAACCAACTCCACTAACTCTTCTTACCTGTCTCCCTTAATATACGTGAAAGTAAATTCGTGCATAAAATAAATTTATTTATTTCATATAAATTCTGGCAGGCTGTGTTTAGGGAGAACACTTCACTACGCTCTAGGAAAATAGGAGTCAGACACCCCAACAAAAACCACAGATAGACACGCATCTTTTATCCACATGGTTGGATATCCAGGAGTCCCGTGTACTTTTTGGATATTAAAAGCACTAGCACGACTTATTCATAAAACAAGAAGCACGAAGGAAAACCAGCCCCATTGCACTATGCCTGTGTACTCTGTACAGTACTTTGGGGAACAATAAAACCCGCGATGGGTGCAACTTTCAGGAACTCATTCATTTTCATACAGGGATATTTTATGCATGACATGATCCTACCAAAAAGCCGGAGAGAGACGCGATCCAGCCGATCATAGCTAGCTCGTGAAGAATGCAACTCAAAGCTGTCCATGCATACATATATATTATATATAGCCAGGCTGTTTCAAAAGTCCGATTCGAAATATTCCACCAATTGTAAGGCTATTACAAGAACTTTCAACCCACCTAAACTACTCTACATGGACATTTAGGATTTATTCGATGGTAAATTGGTACTTTGACTATTAGGGAAAGGCCATGAGAGCCATTCTACTATTCTAATAATAACAACCCTTCAATCGACGACTACCTACCAGAAACACCGGGCACCACCGGGCTTTTCATCAAAACCGGCAGGCAGGCAGACAGGCAGTTGCAACCAAAGCATATCAAAATTAATGGACACATGCCTCACAGCCTCGTCGTCGGATTGAACGCATTTTCATGAAATTTTCCCATGAAATTTCAACTACCTCAGACTATGGGAAATCGGGAAACAACTCTATTGACAGTTTATTGTGTAGATCAAACCGATAAGCATTGGTTGTTACACACCAGATATCTATTGATAATTGGTTTGTTCTCTGCTGATGGGAGGATGCAACTCAATAAATCTGTCGTTAGATTAATCATAATCACACTTTCAGTCCACTCTTTTGAAGGGTTCCTTCTTCCTCTTTCCTCCAGCCTATTTTTCCTAATTCCAGCTCAACCAACACCACCACCACCATAAAAGCAGACCAAGTACATGAAATTCTGCTGTGGGAATAATTTTATGCCCGGCTGCATATTCACTATGCACTTTGTGATGCACTCTGCACTTCCTCCATAAGAAGACTTCAAGTGGGATCACAAATCCCGAATGGGCAGTTGGTCTCATATTGACCCTTGTTGAATTATATTGAAATTATTATTAAGGTTACAGCAGATGGAATAAACAAAAGACGACGAGAGAGATGAAAAACGGGATCGAGGTGTAAAAACAAGCCCCACCATTGTCACTGCCAATTATGCTTCTGAATTGGCTTCTCCCAACGATGATATTATTACACTCTCTCGCATCCATTTCAATTTCGCATCAATGAGAATTCCTAATAGCAATATAGCGGGTTGGTTTTATGTGTAAGCAAGCCACAACTCGCTTTGCTTGTTCGTACATATTCAATAACTTCTATTGTGTAGGATGAAATAGTTAGCAGCAGTTTACATTGGAGAGCTAGCATTGATTTCAAAGGGGAGTATCAAATTCTACTTTGGTCTACAGAACTGCTGCTACCGAGTGTGTGGTTTATACTTTTGTATTTTATCGTTGACTAGTTCTCGACTGGGCTTCATGGTGGACTTCTGTCTCCACACAAATGACACGAGATGATAATTTAAGACTCGAATTTCCTTTTGAAATCCTCTCCTTCCTGCATTCCATTCCATCCTAATTATTCCATTCACACTTTGTCTCAAATATATAAATGTTTCCTTACACTTTAAATTATGCTTATTGCTTTTTCCTCGGTCTCCTCGCTCGACCTTCTCCAACTTATATACAACCACGCAGTATTGTCTTAACACTTAAAGACAGTGCTCATTTGCTTTTCAACTTAAGTCCCTTTATATTCCTCGGCTTAGAAAAATACTTTCAAAACTTATTTTAGGCTGGCAGAGGTACATTCGTGAGCTGACTGAGATTTATAAATATTTCCCCGTCTATTTTTACCACGTTTCCACGTTTAAAGAAGTGAATTAGGGTGGCTTTTGCACCTGAGTGAGAAAGACCTTTTCCTATTCTGCCCTGTTTCCGGAAACGTCATATATGCATTTTCTACGTTTTAAGTTTTAACCTCAGAAAGGGTTTGCAATATTGCTGCTAATGATCTGAAAAGAGTTTCATTTTACACCTTCTCATAGCAATACGCGTCTACTTCGTGACCCTTGGCGTGAAGGAAAAGGAAATGGATATGAATTCATAACGAGGAGAACTCGCATGAAAGGTTTACCAGCAAAGAAGACCACATTCAAGTTCTCGGAGAGTTGCCCCTGCAGTTGAAAATATTTACCTTCATGCTTTTTACCGTTTATTCTAACAATACAAATGGCTTTTACTCCTGAGAAAACGGTGACGACGGCCGACGCTCTCTAACCTTTCATAACACATCTGCATGCTTAATGGGAACAACGAGCAACTGGTCCTTTCGACCTACCTGGAGAGAACTCTGTTAACAACATGTTACCTTTTTCTACCAGAGGAAATGGAGGCAACAAAATACACCTGAAGTCCTTTCTACATCGATCCCTCTCCTAGACTCTCCCGTACCTTAATTGTTTTCTTAGAAATTTGGAGGGAACATTATTCCTTCCTTCCTCCAATCCCTTCTCCCTGAAGAGAGTTCTTCACAGGGAGCTAATTCATCCATTCATGATTAAGTTATTCACATACAACTATAATTTTGGAAGCAATGTACTAAGCATAGCGTACATGTCCAAGTAGTACCAAGTATTTGTAGAGTCAAGCAATATTATTCAACAGCTTCCAAATATTTATGTCTCACTGTAACACTAACGTCTAAGGTTAAAGGTTTGAGACAACCCAGGAAGTTCAAGTTCTACTTTTCATAATGATAATAATAAGTTGCAGCATCATGTCCTGACTCAATGAATGCGAAGGTGATTTACCCAATCTACTGTCAACTATTATGGCAGCTTGTAAAACTGTTACTTTTGGGAATGAACAAAACTACAAAACGTAATCCGCTTTATTTCCTCTACTCAATCCATTATGATAACGAAGTGACACGAATCTCGTAGGGTGGCTGATATTTCGAGGCGTTTTACCCTAAAAAAGTTGTCAAATCATCATCAGTAGTTATTACGCACACTGTCACAGAGCCGCGTTGAGATTTTGGGATTTGGGATTCATTACCAAAAACCATTTCTTCTGTAGTTCCACAAACCCGTTTTGTTACAGCAGCATAATATATATGAATGTATGAAATGGCAGCGCAGGCTTTTCGAACACAAGAGCAGCAGCTGTTCAAAGTTTCAAAATGTTTAAATGGTCACAGTTTGTGTTGCACAATCTGGTGTACAATATTTACTATTTATTATTGCGTTGCGCTGCATATCAGAGTGTAGTCCTGAGCTATATAATAATAAATTGAGTTCATGGATGATGACACTATTTCAATTCAATATCAGCTGAAGATAAGGTAAGATTTTTACTGTGTAGGAAGGAAGAGCAGTATCATAAACCGAGGATCAATGTGTATGACTGCCATGTAATTCGTCTTCTGTGTAATCATCATCCCTATTCATCACACATACACATATAGTGTAGTAGTATCATATGAATGAATGTTTGCTCAAGCTGTGTGGATGGATGAAGATAATGATCACGAGAGACATTCTAATAATGTCTCATCTGCACTCTCGGGCACAATAAAATAATATGCAAGTAAACAAGAATAAAATCATGTTCAATTTGAAGACGATGATTTTATCCTTGCTACGCGTTATTATTATTAGTTAAGGTTTCTCCACCGACACAGAAGAAAGTATAATTTACTGTTTGAACTTAAAATATACACCATGTAATTTCATCATCAAGTTCCCTACGTAAGTCCCATTACCATCTCCTTAAAAAGACAAAATTTGGGTGGAAGATGAGCTCGCAAATGAGACAGACAAATTACTACCAACAACACAAGATGAGCTGCGAGTTAGTTCTTGTTGGTAATGTTCTTTTGAAGACACGGCTTGTGTCTTTGATGGATCTTTGTAATCATAAATCTCTATCTCGTCTCTTTTGAGGATAAACCTGAGGAGAGCCAGGATTAGAATTAGTTGTATTTGGTCCTCCTGCTCACACTTGAGATATTGTTAAATTGATTATTAAGGGAAAGACGCAACACTCCATGTACAAAGTACGCCAACATGAAGATTAAGAGTTCTTTGGACTCACGCCCAAACATAATACACAGAGTTACGGAAGATGTAATGCCAGTGCATAGAATATCAACAGATTGTCACTAGACACACAACAGGACAGGAGGATTTCGGTATATTTTAGTCGCGAAGAAACTAACAACAAGTAATTTTGCAGGAAGGGAACGAAAAAAATATTCCTACTCCCACAACAATCCTCCTCGTGAAGGAATGTATGAACAACGACGTGGAATCCATCAAGAAAGTCAGTAGAGGTGACGAATTGTTTGTCATCCGTTTCTTATAAAACATCTCACAATCCACCAAATGGTATTCTGCCTTCGTGGGGATTAACCAGACACTCCCTAAAAGTCACTTACTTGAGCGACACCAAATTTCTCGTGAAACAATGATACACACGCGGATTAAAGAGAGTGTGTAACTTATTCTTCTCTAATCAACATCATCATCGGCCACACTTTTATTTCCTTGCTATATTACGGAGGAGAACATCTCTCAAAAAATCCTGCACACACCAGAATGTCACAAGGAACTTTTAAACGGACAAAAGAGTTACGTCTTACTCATCTTTCTGTACAGATGCTACATCGGGACACATTAACAACACAAAAAGCCATTCTTTCCTTAGTGTTTGTCTTCATAGACTGTGTGATATTGCACCACACGAGGCAGCATCCACCGCTGATGATCTTTCGAAATGGCATGAATGAATCGGGCATTTCCTCACGCTCTCTTTCTCTGTCACCCGAATATTATTCGACATCCCTTCACTTCTTTCACTCTCTGACATTCATTTCCCGAATCCGAAAAAGCATGGCGTGTGTGTGCAGAGTGTAAAAGTAAAGGACTTGTTCGGTACCTCCGACCGACAGTTTTCTGTAATACGACGGGTACTACACAACCACGCAGAAC
>Ga0194135_10002831_pt1 | contig 10590 bp, 4 predicted proteins | sample LitLau_LLRF_2013_FD_134024 | JGI IMG/M metagenome (GOLD analysis project Ga0194135, IMG submission 134024) | Freshwater sediment microbial communities in response to fracking from North America - Little Laurel Run_MetaG_LLRF_2013 (version 2) | ecosystem: Environmental > Aquatic > Freshwater >... | reverse complement strand
TTCCCCATGCACAATCCTTTCCTCGGTTGCATATATTCGGAGGAAAGCATATCAGTTGTGAGTCAGGGTGATTTACATCCAAAGCGTGCATTCATGCATCTCCTTCCTTCTGCGAACACTGTGTAGATCATATCAAGACACGGAAGACTGCTTGTCTCTGCCCCATCGTTTTGTAACCCGTAAAGTATTTGCGAGACAAGCTTTGAACCCAATCTGCTCCGTCCTAAGGTAGCTGTATTTCTTCCTCCCATTTCATGAGAGTGAAAGCATCCTGGAGACAACAGCACGAGAGGGTGTTTTTCCCTGTGGAGAATTCATGGACCTGACATTGACAAGATAGGTTGTAGGTGCTTTATGTGAGATTGGATTCCTGCCAGGCTTCCACATTTTCGAAATACACCACTCTACACACACTCACATATATATATACATTTATGTAAAGTCTCATGTAATGCAGCATCAACAACGCAAGTAAGCAAGTCGTTATTACTGCTAAACTTATTTGCCTACAGCTGTTTTAGGGTATTCACAAAACCGATCATCAAAGCTCAATTAACTAATTGCGTTTCGAATCTTAATCCACCAATCAGATGGGATTTGCAGTTTTCTCAACCCTTCCCGTAGTTGTCATACATCCGTCTGGAGGCATCTTGTTTTTAGAATAGAAGCCACATGCAACAGTTTCATAGACGCCGATATTTAATTTGCTGTATCATTTCCACAAACTCATGTTTGCCTTTGATGATCTAACCAAAGAGACAAACTACAGGTGACCGAAGTTATAATTCCCTATTTAAACCCATACTCTCTTATTTTATTATTAACATTTACAATTTTAGTCTCCACTACTTTGAAAGCTTAAAATTAAGCCGAATCTACGACGTGAGCTTTAATGTGAAGGTGGTTATTATTCTTATTTACTTACAGGTGTAGGATATATATAAACAGATTATAACTCATATCCAGTGTTCCCATGAAATAAATCATTAATACTTAACTATCCTCTTTATTTTCAAATATTCCGTAAGAAGATTATGATCACCACCAACACCACCGCCGCACAAGGACAAGTACAAAGTGAAAGTTTGGAAGCTTTCACCTGTAAACATAGGCAAGAGAAAACCGGATGAAATTTACTTTCTTTGAACTCACATTGTGGCATTCTTCTTTAATCTCTTACACATCATATCTTGACAGATCAAGAGTAGAAGTTGAGAGGTGCATGACACACGCAAAAAATAATTTAGTCTTACTTCCAGAGGCACTAAAATCGTCCACCACACTCTCTCTCTCTCTCCCTCTTTCAGAAGAGAAAGTGTTCAGAGGAGCACATTGTAATACGAAATGTTTCAGAAGGAAAGGAAATGAAGTATCCACTACCGAATTAAATTTGCGATTAAAGCAAGCAACAGTTTCACGTGAACGCATGTACGTACACATAATCTCGCATTGAACTTTCTCCTGCACATTATCATACTGTCCTTGCTCGCAATGTCGAAAGGTACATTCAAAGTGAAAGTGAACCATTATAGAGGATATAGAAGAAGAAACGAGTAATTTTAATTTCCACACATGGACTTGAATAGAACACACGAGCACACACTCACACACAGACATGCCAGTCAATCTGAGGGGGGTACATAAGTCAATCCGTGTGAGTATATATATGTGTAGAAAGTGAATTTGATTTAAGCTGAATGCTGTGCCAGTATAATTTGGGCTGGGAGATGTTCACAGAAAGGAAGACGACTTCAATGAGGAAGTGGTTTTGAGTTGTGTGTGCTACTTTCGTTGTATGTTCAGTGATGAGAACCTCTCGGCTTTCACAATCCGGAAACACGAGCTCCAGAAACCTCACTCTGCCATAACGGCGGAGACCATCCGCAAGAAGAACTTTATCCGATTTATTCAAGAGAAGTTATTTCATCAAACCGAACGAAATGAAAGTAATTCGTTTATTACATGTCCTTACGCATGTCTGTGTCATGTCAATAGGCCAAACGCACCATGTAATCCTAATGGATTTATTTCATTTCATGAATTGCTATCACCAGCACACACATCCTCACAGTCACATATAGAAAATGAACTGTATGATTGTGTGAATGAATGTGTAGAGTTGTTGGGACACTGTTGCAAAGGTAACATTAGCACAAGGATATTCCACTCATACTACTCTCCAGTGTTTGCCTGTGTGAAGCTTAATTGACAATTAACCTTTGGCGTGAGCCGTACAAGTTAAATATGAAGTAGGTGATAGGTCGACATGAATGATATATAAATTATGGTGAGAGAAGAAGGTGAGATTGTGAGGACTGCTACAATTGTCTCGAGATTAAGAAGCCAACAGGAGAAACAGAGTATCGCACTTTGGCCACAATGTCACTTCTTGTACATAATTGATGGGATTCTTCACTTGATTATGTGCATGACATTTCTTTCCTCTTTCAAGTTGGCTCGTATTGCTTGCTGCTAACTAACTAGTCACCGAGGGATACTTGGAGCAGAAAGACTCAGGCATGAAATAAAATTACACAATCCCCCAGAAAACCCGAGTGGAGGAATTCTGCAGTCTCCCAGTGAATTAACTTCCTTTCAGTATTCGTAATGGTGAAGGCCGTACAAATGACACTTGCATTAAGCGTCCGTAGACTTTCACCGTGAACATTCATACGTACCCACCACCAGTAACTCCTTTTAGTACATTCAATGTTTCCATTTAATTTCACCGAAGAATGAACCGGGTTTGAGACTCAAAGACTCTTCAACGAGATCGCTAACTGCCTCTGAAGTTACAATATTACGCTGTTCTTTGAGAAACAGACGCGTACAAAGTATACATAGAAGCGTAGCTGTGGTGAGATCTACTTACGTTATGTACTGGTTACTTTTACTTGCTGTTTACAGATCCCATCTGTGGTCTGCTGTGCTTAATGCTCCAAAGCGGGGAGTGCATGTTAAATAAGTTTATACGCGTTAATGAGGTCTCCAAAGAGAAAGAAGGACCAGAGATTTCCAAACAACAAAGTCAGGTTTATTAAAACCTTTGTTGAATTTTTAACTCTTTCAGATTTTCTCTCTGAAGTCCAGTTAAGCTGCGTAGAAATTTGAGAAAGACGACGAAAGTCCCATTTTCTTACGAAGTAGTTGAAGAAAATTTAGATTGCTCTAAATTGCCTATATATATCTACAGAGACTGGAGTTGAATATTCATTGAAAGTGTAAGAAGGTACGAGTCACTGAGACTATTTTTGCGAGCAAGTAAACTCGAGAGAAAGTGCCATTAAGTTATCTCCCAGAAGATATAATGTACGATCTGGCAGATTTTTATCTCACTATTACTTGTTCAGTATAAAACTATGTATACTAGTGTATAGTATCTCCATAAGGAAGAGCAGAGCTACTGGACTAGGAAATATTTCATGAGGTGACATGGGACTAATCAAAAAGGAAAGTTCGCCAAACTTCTTTCCAAATTGGAGACCCGAGTTGACTTTTTGACTTGATGTGTCACCTCCCTGCACGCCCATGACAGTCTTTACTCAAGATTATTTCCACCAGCAGCCAATGTACCAGTAATGTTTAAACTCATGACTTTCTTCCCCCGAAATGATAGAGACATGGAAACACACCCGCCGTAACAATCATGTTGTATGTCGAGATTCTACCTAACCAGCGATCGAGAGTATATCGCTAAACTGTTGGGAGGTCGCCGGGTGATTTTATGCTCTCCAATAGATTAAGGAGATTGCTTGGATAAGCCTTATAAACTAATATCTCAAAGTTATCGTAGGGGAGTAATCAGAAAGTTTTGCAAAGAGCGGCGGCTCGTCGTTGGTTGCATCGAATGTTGAATTAGATGGGCCACTTAATTCTAATGTGCACCACGACTAATAACTATAGACTAACAGCGAACAAACCCTCAGTTTTCCAATGGGCAATTTGAACTGTGAAATGAGTCGTTAAAAGTCATCTTCTTACCTCCTTCATCCGTAATCACAGCGACGGTAGTTGGTGGTCCCAGTCCCTCTGGATTGAATACTTGGAGAGAAACGAGGTACTGGGTGAAAGTCATTAGATTCAGGATCGTGTGACTCTGCAACAAATTAGTTCCATATTATCATTACTAAGATGCTTTCGAGCTCCGTTGCACACACTCATTTCTCCTGACGAATGGCTATTGCCACACCGACTCTCCGTTGACTGTTGCTACCATATATATAGTCTACCAATAAAATGAACCTAAGTATCATGACGAGCTAGTAATAATGTAAACCGAGAAACTTGGACTCCACACGCTGGACTTCTTCTAACTTGCGATGATTTATGAATCCAATAAAGAATCGCCAGCTACATTCACACACAGCGAGTTATTTCCAACCGAAAGACGGCGACGTTATTTATTCCCGATGTGCTCACTCCTTTTCCGTCTTCAGAAGTGGAAAGAGATCGGAAATGCTTTTTATTACACGTATTTAGGTCTCTAGCTTTTCATTCTTAAAAGCAGTACCCAAAGTTCTGCGTGATAAATCTCCACTACAATCTTTCATGCATGTATGCGTGTATTATGCAACCATTCTTACATTCCGAAATCAAATATTTTGTGACTAATATGACTCGAATTCCACTTTAGTTTATATATAATAATGCTAAACAGTTACCTCAATTTTCGGGTCGCGAAGATATATTTCTTGAATTGAATCCGGTCCTTTGTCCCGAGGTCGAAATGCCAAGCGATATCCCAGAAATTCTCCGTGCAGACTGTGTCTGGAAGGAGGTTTCCAGGCGAGTCTGATGGAAGTTGAACTCGCATTCTGAGCTGCTGTAATTGTTGGTTTTCCATCTGGAACTGAAGTTTACAAAATAGTCATTTATTTATCAAAAAATATTATGTTTGTATTTATTCCATAAAGTCAAACTAAAGTTATATGAATAAACTCACTTTAATTAAAGCTTGCTCTTATACAAGTCTATATTACATACAATCTCGGGATTACCATAGAGCAATCGATCACTCCCATTCGAAGCATTCAGCTAGAACTACACTTTTTTATTTCACTTATTCGACTTGCTCCTCATTAAAATCCTGTTTTCGGATTCTAAAACCCCAGCAGCCTATCACCAAGAGTATCATCGTTGTGAGTATGCATCGTTGATGATGATACTCACACAAGACTGTCTCGGCATGAAAGAAGGAGATTAATCTTGAGATTGTTAAGCTGTATCCATTCTGATTAACTTGACGAGCATTTATCATTCCTTTGGGAATTTTTTCCCGAACTCTGAGCGTCTCTCATCCCTCCTTCCTCATCCTTCTTCCTTCTAAATCTTTCTTCTTACTATTTACTACTATGTATACTACATACAACCTTTTTGTGGATATTTCTCTCCCTAGACCATTACAAATATGGACACCAGCGTTAATTTTGGTTGAAACTGCAATGAATGTTTTGTAGTCTCGATTACAGATTACAATCAGAAAGATACGGAAACAAATAACTCCACACTAGCCAAGAATTCTTGGTAAAAAAATAGTCTATTGGACATTTTCTCAGGCTTCATTGCCATTAGGTATGGAAGAATTTAAAGAAAAATAAGATGGATGGACTGCCGTAATTGTTACTTCATCAACTTGACTCCGAGATCCACAAAAGATCCATTCGACAATATGACTCCTCTTCATGTTCGCTCTTTAAATCATCTACAGCCTCATTGAATATTTGACCAAAGCAGAAATGAGTTTCTACCTATCTTGAAATTACAGTTTTGATTTTACTCTGTTCAGAATCTTTTGCTTCTTAATAATCTACTGTTTTTTACACTATCCACACAGGTCTTTTGTGACCCCGTGGGGGATTCAGTTTAGTATTTAATCAAACCCAGATTCCACGTGAACGACGTGAAGGTACGACACGAACAATAACTGGCGTGTCAACTAATCAGCTTCCATTGTGATTAGTCCCAGTTTCCAGTGCAATCCACATCAATTCTAGTGGGACAAGGACTTTTGAACATTCCAGGTCAATATGACAGCTTACACAGAAGCTCAATTCTGTGTGTTGCATACTCAAAGCATGTAACTTGAGATGATGATGATGATGTTCTGACCTGGAACTTTATAAAACTTAAGTGATAGTGTAACTGTAACTCAAGAAGAATAACAACTCGTTATTTCCAAACAAACTTACAAGTGTTCTCATTTTCACTCGTGTAACTCTTTTCGTAAACTTTTTTGTAATATAAAAGTTTAAATGAATTCAAAGTGAACTGTATGAATTTTCACGGAGGAAGAAACTTTTCAACGCAATTCATCATTTTCTAAAGAAAGAAACAAACAACTTTGTGCATCTTACCGTGGATTTTCATTTCACAAGGACTAACAACTTTTACCTGTACACGGAAAGAGATATTTTGGATGACTAGGCAAAACGAATAAAATATTCGTGGTAGTGAATACGTAAAAAGATTAACTTTAACTACTAGACTCCCATTACATTCATCGAAAAACTAAATTAACGAGCATTACATGATAGTTGATTACATTTATTCATGGTACCTTCAACGTTTGCAAACTTTTGTAACAAATTGTAACATTGACTGCTTAGCAATATACCACGCAATCCTTGAGTTCAAATCAAAACTTGACAGAGTAAAAATACAATCCAACGATAGACTTGAAACCTTCACCGGAAATATTTTAAATGTCTCTTATAATAATGGCAATAACAATAACAATATGAGAAAATTATAAGAACGTATATTTTATAATTTTATTATCATGACCTTCCACGCAGGAGCAATCGTAAAGAAATGTGTGCACTGAAACAGAAGACCCTTTGGTTTGAAACAGAAACACGAGGTACTTATCATTAGTGAAGTAACAAAAGTCACGAAAGGGAAAACTACGCAGGGGAATATTATGAGAGGAGAAAATCCGACCACAATTAGAGTTTTTACGTATCCTGTTAGTTGTTAATAACTTTAGACTTTTAGAAACTTTAGAAGCATATCGATAATAGTACGACTATGTGAAATGGAATTTGGATAGGTTTGGTTCGGAGAAAACGAGTTCATAGTGTCTGACGTTCTTGTTGGACTTTACAAAGTTCTACTTTTCCTCTCTCTCTCTCTCTCTCTGTCTCCTTCATAAACACCAGCGGAGCGACAAATGAGCCACTAAATTAATCCTAATTTAACTAGCTTCTATTCACTCCTTCCAAACTGTAATTACCACGAGCCACTACCCAGAAACATTATAATTCCCTCAACCCTTCACTTCCACCTCTAACACACAGTCTCTGCCTCTCTCTCTTTCTCTCCTGCTAGCAATATTATTATACTTTCCGTAGACTTTCTCCCACAGTTGGTATTGCAATTAATACGATTTGAAAGAGCAAACCAAGTGTACAAATCTTTCAAAGGAATTTAGCAAGACCGAATTTCAATCCTACTTTAACTTTGGCCAGTCTCCTTGTCGATGCATCCAAAATATATCCTTTCAACATAAATCCTACAAACTTCTCATTAGTATTCAAATTAATCAAAATCTACTTTCCAAGTTTCAGCTCCGTCCAACCGTTTTACAAGTACACAAGGGTCTATGGTAAAAATATATAACTTAAGATTTGGATTATTTACTAACGAGTCCAGATGCGACAACTGGCATTGGTCACAGGATATGCACAAGTAGCTTAGTGGGAACGGATGGAGGCTGGAGCAGAAGCTAGATGTATCCTACATTTTCCAGCACTCCAATTACCCACACCTACTTTGTAGAGCTTCACCCACTTTCTCGGTAAATAATTCACAAGCTAGTTGATGGGATTTGCAGAAGTAGAAGCAAAAGACCCAAACCCAAAACAGCCATGAGCCGAGACATTAAATGGACTTCGAGAATCTTCCACTGTCTTGTAAAGTTCCCGTTAAGCTATACGGATTCTTGTAGCAAATGGTGCTTTATTACTTAGTTATTTACAGTAGACACATTACACGCATTGTCCTCCTTTCCAAAGTGTCTACGGATGATCGTTCCGCTCACAACACTTGACCAAATAGGAAAAAAATCTTTGGCTATAAAGTTTGGAAAACATCTTGTAAATAAAACTCTCTCCGATTGTGAGAGAGAGAGATTACACTTTCACAGTAACAAGTTGTCCTTCCCTTTATCTTTAAACTCCCGAGCTTTCTATCCCAGACCAGCTGATGGCCACTCTCTTTCCGTTCAAATAAAGGAATGAATCGCTTGTCTAGTAAATAGTTGTAATGGTTATAAAGCCGCTGCACGGTATATTGCTCGACCACAATTGTCGGAAGGATTGATTCTCTCTTTAATGGGATGTCTACTCTGTCACCCAATGACAGATGAAACTTAAACAATGCACACAATCTACAATACAAAATCCTCATCCACAGCATTTGTCTACATTAAACTCAACTAGTTTGAAAACACTTCACTCTCTTGTGGCTTACTTCCTCCTCAGAAATGACAAATGACTATGACGAAAAACGCTGTCATCTTTTCCAGCCCTCACACTAACATTCGTTTCTGTAGTATTCTCACGCATTCTGTATACACTGCTAACTGATCCTTCTGATGAATGATGAGCACTTCCTCCTCCCTTTGTAATCATTATTCTTGCAACTTTCATGTTAAATGCTACTTAACAACTGCTTTCATTTACAAATCGGTATTTTGCTCTGCACCTCCACAAGAAGACTACCCAACGATAGATATCTAACCAGATATTCACACACAGTCATTTTCCCGTTTCTTCGAAAAACCCCAAAATTGCCCGCAAATCCAAAAGCAACATTGAACAGACGTATGAATTCTTAGGACACAACAACTTTCACTCGGTTAACTTCCTTTATCTCTAATCCTACCAAACGACCCGTGTGACTTAAGTCATTTTTTCTCTCTCACTGATCTCCATACAACTTTTCCTGTCTAACCTGCCACTCATTCTCCACTTGCTATGGAAATTCTTTTGTCTGCCATCCCATTCCGTGTGTGGGCAGCTTGTGTCTCACGTCAGAAACTTCCCTACGAGATTTTCGTATAAAAATCTATTCACAAACACTTGGATTGCGTTCACCAAAACTCTTTTGTGAAATCTGTTTCATTCGTAAAATCTCCTACCTATGCACAATTCACAGGGAGGAAGTACTGGAGAGCAACAATGACCGTGTCCAATAATTCATTCTTTGTGCAACAAAAGCTTCCTACTCCTCCCAATCGGCAGTATATTTCTAATCCATACTTCACCAGATTGAGTAAGCATATAAAGCATGACATTGTTCAAAGTAAATTTGCAATTTCTCTGACACAATGATGAATCGGACGAATAAATGAATAGAGTGGAATGAACTTTTTACCCCGGGTACCTAAAAATAAAGTTTTGAAACTTACTCTACAGAAATAAATACGATGTATATTTATACAATGAGTTTATTCAGTGCTGACCAGCTAAATACACGCAGCTACTTATGGACTTTCTTCGTCTTTGTACTTGTAAATATATCTAGCCCATGGAGAAAGTATATAAAAACGATGTAAAGAGATATAAAGGGCAATGTAGAAGGGACTTGGGAAAGAAGGAAATTGTAACTGGATAAGAAGTTGCTGGTCTTGGGGAAGAATTAGGAAGTAAAGTGAACCACGAAGCTGTCACCCATCTATTACGAGAAGAAGAAGGTCTTGTGTACATATGGATAATGTAGAGACATATCCTCATATGGATTACTTACTTAGTTCGTTCTTGAATGTCTACAGGAGAAGTAATAAGGACAAAGTGTACATAATATATCACTCTGACTTGGCTAGTGATAAAGCAAAAAGTAAGTTGGAGCTGTCGCAATATTTTTCTCTAATAATTTTCTCTCTCCCTGCTTGCTGCCTTCTGTGTATGTGTAACTAGATACATGAGAGTGTAAGTAAGTTGAACTTATTATTATGAAGTCTCTCTCTACACAACTCCACCGGAGAATTCAGAACACAGGACAACTTGGCTTTCACTTTCTTCAAGTCATCTCCACACAAATGTAAACTTTGTAAGGGCGACTGGTGCAATCTGCGTAGAAGCCCTGTAGTTATAACAGATCTCTATTGTTCCGTCTAACAATGACACTGAAGAGCATTTTCAGTCAATAATATTGATATCGATGGATATTATGATTACATGCAGTTCTACATCATCTAGTGGTTCTTTGCTACCCATCACAAACAGACTTTCATGCTTTCTTTCATTATAAATAATATACAGGAGTCTAGGAATCACAAAATATGTCACAGGTGAACAATTTACACCTTCTTTGCTGCTTGCTAATGCTTTAATTTCATTTCATTCAAATTACAAATGGATCCTATTTCCGCTTTATTTTATTTTAGGATTGTATTATACTAGTACCCTTTATACTTATCAACTAATTAGCAAAGCTAGTATTCAATTCAATGAATTTATTGTTATCTAAACATGCAATATTGAAAAATTGATAAGCCTAGTCGAATCCAAGAACAATATATTATGCCTCAAAGCTGAATAAAATTAAATCTTGTAAATGCCAATTAAACTAATCTATCTGCTGCTAACA
>Ga0194135_10002830_pt1 | contig 10591 bp, 12 predicted proteins | sample LitLau_LLRF_2013_FD_134024 | JGI IMG/M metagenome (GOLD analysis project Ga0194135, IMG submission 134024) | Freshwater sediment microbial communities in response to fracking from North America - Little Laurel Run_MetaG_LLRF_2013 (version 2) | ecosystem: Environmental > Aquatic > Freshwater >... | reverse complement strand
GCGCAATGAGCCTTGCCCTTCTCCGCGGCTTCGCGACTGATGTCCTTGAGCACTACGTCGATGCCCGCCACGGCGCTGACGTAGGCAATGCCCGCGCCCATCATGCCGGCACCGAGGACTCCGAGCTTGTTCGTCGTCTGAGTCGGTATGCCTTGAGGACGCGAACCACCGGCATTGATCTCGTTGAGCTGGAACCAGAAGGTGCCGATCATGTTCTTCGCCACCTGGCCGGTGGTCAGCTCGGTGAAGTAGCGCGTCTCGATCAGTTGCGCGGTAGCGAAATCCACCTGGGCGCCTTCGACCGCGGCGCACAGGATCTTTTCCGGCGCGGGGAAGCAGCCCTGGGTCTTGGCCCGCAGAATCGACGGGGCAATGGCCAGCATCTGCGCCACTTTCGAGTTGGCCGGCGTGCCGCCGGGGATCTGATAACCGCGCGCATCCCAGGGCTGCTGGGCCGCCGGATTGGCCAGGATCCAGGCCCGAGCCTGGGCCAGCAGGTCGTCACGGTCCGTCGCCAGGGCATCGATCAGACCAGCTTGCAGCGCCTGCTGCGGGCGCACTTTCTTGCCTTCCAGCAGATACGGCAACGCCTTTTCCAGGCCCAGCAGGCGCACCATGCGCACCACACCGCCGCCACCGGGCAACAGGCCCAGGGTGACTTCCGGCAGGCCGATCTGTAGCGATTGATCGTCCAGGGCCACCCGATGATGACAGGCCAGGCAGATTTCCCAGCCGCCGCCCAGGGCAGCACCATTGATAGCCGCGACCACCGGCTTGCCCAGGGTTTCCAGCGCGCGCAACTGGCCCTTGAGGGTCAGCACCATGTCATAGAAGGCCTTGGCTTGCGGCTTGCCGACCTTGATCAGCTCATTGAGGTCGCCGCCGGCAAAGAAGGTCTTTTTCGCCGAGGTGATGATCACCCCGGCAATCGATTGCTGCTCGGCCTGCAGGCGCGCCACGACACCGGCCATGGCCTCGCGGTACACCGCGTTCATGGTGTTGGCGCTCTGGCCCGGCATATCGATGGTCAGGACGACGATCTGGTCCTGGCCTTTTTCGTAACGGATGGCATCGGTCATGAAGATGGTTCCTTGAAGTCGGGGCTCAGAGGCGTTCGATGATGGTGGCGATACCCATGCCGCCGCCGACACAGAGGGTCGCCAGGCCGTAGCGCTGGCGCCGGTTTTCCAGTTCGTCGAGCAAGGTGCCGAGGATCGCGCAGCCGGTGGCCCCCAGCGGGTGGCCCAGGGCGATGGCACCACCGTTGACGTTGACCCTGGCCGGATCGATGGCCATGTCCTTGATGAACTTGAGCACCACCGAGGCAAAGGCTTCGTTGACCTCGAACAGGTCGATGTCCTCGACCCGCAGCCCGGCCTTGGCCAGGGCCTTGCGGGTGGCCGGCGCCGGGCCGGTGAGCATGATGGTCGGGTCGGTGCTGGTGACCGCCGTGGCCACGATCCGCGCCCGGGGCTTGAGTCCCAATTCGCGACCCTTGGCCACGGAGCCGATGAGCATCAGCGCCGAACCGTCGACGATGCCCGAACTGTTGCCCGGGGTGTGCACATGGTGGATGCGCTCGACATGGCTGTAGACCCGCAGCGCGGTGGCGTCGAAGCCCATCTGCCCGATCATTTCGAAACTCGGCTTGAGGCTGCCCAGGCCTTCCAGGGTCGAGTCGGCGCGGATGAACTCGTCATGCTCCAGCAACACGATGCCGTTCTGGTCCTGCACCGGCACCAGGGACTTGGCGAAGGCGCCGCTGGCCCGGGCCCGGGCCGCCTTCTGCTGGGATTGCAGGGCGAAGCGGTCGACCTCCTCGCGGGAGAAGCCCTCCAGGGTCGCGATCAGGTCCGCGCCAATGCCCTGAGGAGTGAAATGGCTGTGCATATTGGTTTCCGGGTCCAGCACCCAGGCCCCGCCATCGCTGCCCATGGGCACCCGGGACATGGACTCCACGCCACCGACCACCACCAGATCCTCGAACCCCGAGCGCACCTTCATCGCGCCGAGATTGACCGCCTCCAGCCCCGAGGCGCAGAAGCGATTGATCTGCACGCCGGCCACGCTGACATCCCAGTCCGCGGCCTGAACGGCGGTCTTGGCGATATCGGCCCCTTGATCGCCGATGGGCGTCACACAGCCCAGGACCACGTCGTCCACCTGGCTGGTGTCCAGCTCGCAACGCTGTTGCAGCGCCCGCAACAGGCCGGCCACCAGGTTCACCGGTTTCACGCTGTACAAGGCGCCATCGGCCTTGCCTTTGCCACGGGGCGTGCGTAACGCATCGAATATCAAAGCTTGGGTCATGACGTCCTCGAACCGCTGTGCAGGGGAAAATGTCGAGCCCTCACCTTAGGCGCGACAGCCGCGGATTCAATGACCGATGCGCTCAGCCGCCTTGACGGTGACGCTCAGACGAACGGTAGGCAGCTAAGCGATCGCCCGATGAAGGGTCGCGAGCTGTCTAGCCAAAGGGCGACCACCCGGTGTGCGAATGGATTTATAGCGTTTTCAGGGATTGCAGCTATAACTTCATACGAATTGGATCTAAGCCAGAGGATTCAAGGCCCCTAAGGTAGAAACTGTAGGAAGTCCCGGACGGATTCTGCATCGGGACAGGTCAAAAAAAGGACACATAACCGGCCCACAATCACCTTCAGGACCGGTATGCATTGATGCTCAGGAATAACAACAAAAGGCATTCAGCCATGTTCAAACATTCGAAAGTACGTCAGGCGGGGCTCATCCTCTTCGCAACCACATTGCTGTTGATCTTGCCGAACCTCACCCGAGTGATCGGCTGATACGTGGCTGCTCGACCAACCGACCAGCACCTTGCCCCCGGTTCTCACCGGGGGCGCTGTCGCATGCCGATCTTGCCGAGCAACGGCAAGCAGAAGGATTGATGCCGATACCGAGCCGCCCGCGCTGGAAGGCCAAGACCCGCTAGCCAAGCGCGACTATTTCGGTATCGTGAACGACGCTAACCACCAAGAACCCCGGGATGCCCCGTTCGACCCCGTGTCGCAAGCGGCAGACATGCAGCCCGGTGACACCCCCACTGACGACGATCCGACGGCCATCCATTGAAAGCTCTCCTCCTTTGCGCCGCCCTCCTGACCAGCAGCCCGCTATACGCCGCTCAACTGCTGATCGACCTGGGCTCCGGCAGCCGCACCTGGCAGACCGAAGAACTGCTCAAGCACCCCGAAGCCCGGGACATCAAGATCAAGGACGACGTGTCCTACCACCGCGACATGCAATACCGGGCCGTGCCCATGGCGGCCCTGCTCAAGGGACTCAAGGCCGAGGACCATCTGCAGGCCGTGGCCCTGGACGGCTTCGCCGCCGAACTGAACGCCGCGCCTCTGCTCAATACCCAGGGTTCCCAGGCCTGGCTGGCCATTGAAGACCCGAGCCAACCCTGGCCTGCCCTGGCCGCGGACAAGCCCGGCGCCGGGCCGTTCTATCTGGTGTGGACCAACCCGCAAGCCGGACATATCAGCCCCGAGCAATGGCCATTCCAGGTGGCGCGCATCCAGCGCCTGGCGCCGGTGGCGGAGCGTTTCCCGGCCCTGGCTCCGGACCCGAAGCTGGCCAGCAACGATCCGGTCAACCAGGGCTTTGCCCTGTTCCAGAAGAACTGCCTGGCCTGCCACCGCCTCAATGCCGCCGGTGACTCGCAGTTCGGGCCGGACTTGAACATCCCCTACAACCCTACCGAGTATTTCAGTGGCGACTTTCTCAAGCGCTACATCCGCGATCCGCAGAGCCTGAGGCGCTGGCCCCAGGCCAAGATGCCCGGGTTCGACAGCACTGTGTTGCCGGATCAAGAGCTGGAGTTGTTGCTGGGCTATCTGCGGCACATGGCGGGGCGCAAGCAGCTGCCTTGAGCTGATTCGGGCGTTGTCTATCGCCCAGATAGGCAGAGTTGATTTCCTGGTCCGCTCAGGCGGGCGGATAATCGCGCCCATCGAGCAAACACTTCGCCAAGCCTGATGAAGTCGCTGCTGCAACCTTGATGACGCCGATGACAACCGGGTCCGGGCTCTCCCGACCGGTTCCCTCTCCTGACCGGTCTTCCCTTTTAGCCACCCTCTCGGGTGGCTTTTTTTTACCTTTGAGCCCCCTGAAAACGCAATTGGCCGACCCGAGGGTCAGCCAATTGCCTGTCTTGCTACCGATGGCTCCGGGTTATACCAGGCGCCCACGAATCTCCTGCTTCACCCCCCATCCTTCAATGATGCCGCCCAGAGGCTCGACCACGGCCTCGAAGTCCTGTTCAAAATCCCCGATGCCGCCATGGGTGGCGTACATCACCTTGCTCAGTTCCAGATACCAGGCGCCGTCATCACGCACGCTGACCTGGGCGTTCAAGGATTCACCGCGAAACTGTCCTGCCGCCCTGCGCGCCCGCTCCTCATCCGGAAAAATGGCGTAGAACTCGATGGGATGGAATCGTGAAAAATCAAAACCGCCTTCTTTCATGCGGCGCAGCACACTGCTGCTGAGGTCTTCTTGAACGGCTGTGCTCATGAAACGTCCTCCTCAAACCGATGGATAGACTTTCCGCGCTTCCCGACTCGCCGGCCACGGTGACCGGCATCACGACCCGGGACGGGTCGTCAGGAAACAAGCATGGAGCTGACAAGATCAGAGCTAGGCGAAGCATTTGCTGATCTCGTTTGCAGATTAGCGCCAACGCCCGGGCGCCGCCAGAAATTGCTGCGCAAGCGATCTCTGTCGTCTCTAGATCGGCGTGATGCTGAGAATCTGAATGCTGTTCTGCTCTTTCAGGCTTTTGAGAGTGGGGGCTTCGATACGTCCGTCCAGATCATTCAGATCCAGTTCGGCGCTGACCGGCAGCAACTTGGCCCTCACCAGCTGCGCGGCCCGTTCCAGCGTTGGCTCCTGCTCGCAATCAAAGTCTTCGACGGACTGGACACCATGATCATCGACGAAAGTGACTTGCCACTTTTGCATCAGCGCCTCCTCGATAGCCCTGTGAGTGGGCCTACAACATCTCGACCTTGAGCCGAAGGCAAACGTTCCACGACACGGGCAGGCCAGGCCAGGCCATAAAAAAGGCCGCCCGGAGGCGGCCTTGATCGAACCCTTGGACCTTCAGCCGATCACGGCTTTTCGGCACGGGTCTTGAGCGCCTTCAGGGTGTTGAAAGGAGCATCCACCACGAACTTGTTGGCCAGCCAAGACGGCACGCTACCACCGGGCTCGGTGTGCACCTGATAGGTCACTTCGACCTGATCGGCACCCTTGGGCACGAACTTCCAGTAACCCTCGACCTGGGATACGCGCACGAAACCTTTCTCTTCGGGGATGTAGGTCGGCACACCTTCCAGCTTGCGGGTCAGACTGCCGTCCGCGGCTTCGCTGGTGGTGATGTGCAGCACCGAGTCACGGGCAGTGACCGGCCAAGGCGTGTTGAACTGGGTGTAGGTCCAGGTTTGATCGCCTTCGTGCTTGAGCAGTTTCTGGGTCTTGCACTCGTGGATCCAGGCGCAGGCGCCTGCCACGTCTTCCTGCAGCGCACGCAGCTTGGCGATGGAGGTCTTCATGGTGGTGACACCACGGTAGGCCTTGTATTTGGAACCGGCCACTTCACTCAAGGAGATCTTGATGCCGTCTTCATCCTTCGCCGTTTGCCAGTCTTCGGCGTGGGCCGTTGCCGACAACAGCACGGTGAAGCCACAGAGCACAGCCATTCGATACAGCGAACCCATTGTCTTATTCCTTATTGTTGAAGTTCCGTTCATTAAGAACACTCTAAGCCGCTGTCACTTGTTCCCACCATCCGAGCAAGCGGATGGCTTCTTCCCGGCTTTCGCCGCAAACCTCGGGATCTGCCTGAAACGCGCCGCACACCGCTGGCCGCTCCGGCCTACCGAACAAGCCACACAGGTGTTCGACAGACAGGTGCAGGCAACGTTCTCCCGCCAGTTTGCCATTGGGCATTCCGGGGATCGGTGAGCTGATGGAAGGGGCAATGCAGCAGGCGCCACAACCTTCACGGCATTTCATGACGAAAGCTCCTCGCGACAAGCATAGTGTTGAATGACGCCGGACAAGAGTAACCGCTAAAACAGCCGTTTAAAATTACTCAAAGAACGGATTTGACGCACAACCGTGCGTGACTGATCAGTCTCCGACAAAGTGTCGCCAAGACCCGTCACATAGCGGTTGAAGAATTTACTGCTTGAATTCGAAATCCAGGGCTGCGCCTTCGATTTCACGACGCTCCTCATTGCGCAACTGCAACTGCATTTCGTTGCTCAGCAAGCGACCGTTGAGTTGGAATGGACTGCTTTCCTTGGGCTTTTCGCCAAACATTTGCGGCAGCAAAGGCTCACGCTTGGGCAATGGCACGCTGCCGACGGGTTGCAGATGCTTGACCATTTCCGGCGGCAGGCTCAGGTCCAGCTTGGGGCTCTTCAACGGCGTCTTGATGTCTTGATAGGCCCACTTGGATTTGGGCTTGGCTGCTGCCTTTTTGCTTGCCGGCTTGCTCTTGCCAGCGCTAGCCTGGGCTTTGGCCTTGCTCGCCGAGGTCTGCTTGGCGGTAGCTGGCTTGCTCGGGTGGGTGCTGCTGGCAGCCGGTTTATCAGTGGCCGAGGCTGCCTGGACAGGCGTGACAGCGACAACTCCCAACAGGCAGGCAGATAACCAGATGGCAGGAAAAAAGGCATTCATAAAGGCAGGTAGATCGACAAAAGGTTTCCTATGCTCGCTTGTTGCAAGCCCCATGACAAGCGCAGGGCCGCATTGTTTAAAAACCGCCGGCTGCCTCCTGGCACAACTGGCTGGCGAGCATGCCCAGGGTCATCAAGGCCCGCTCGGCCTCACGATTCCAGGGGGTGCCGCAATTGAGCCGCACGCAGTGGTTGAACTGCTCGGTGTTACTGAAGATCAACCCCGGGGCAATGCTGATGCCCTGCTGCAAGGCCCGCACATGCAGTTCCTGGGTGTTGACCCGCCCAGGCAGGCTGACCCAGAGAATGAAACCGCCATTGGGCCGGGTGATCTGCGTGCCTTCCGGAAAGTACTGCTGCACCGCCAGTTGAAAGGCGCTGAGGTTCTTGCGGTATTCCTGGCGGATGTAGCGTAAATGCCGGTCATAGCCGCCGTTCTCCAGGTACGCCGCAACGCCCATCTGGGTCACGCTGCACGCAGAATGGGTACTGAAGGTCTGCAGGCGCTGGATTTCCTGCTGGTACTTGCCGGCGATCATCCAGCCGATGCGCACCCCCGGTGACAAGGTCTTGGAGAAACTCGAGCAGTAGATCACCCGGTCCAGACGGTCATAGGCCTTGAGGGCCTTGGTGCGCCCGACCTCGAACATCAACTCGCCGTAGATATCGTCCTCGACCACCTGGATATCGAAGTCCGAAGCCAGGCGCAGCAACTGCTTCTGTCGTTCCTCCGGCATGGTGCCGCCCAGGGGGTTGCTCAGACGCGTGGTCAGGACCAGGGCCTTGATCGACCACTGGTTGGCCGCCAGTTGCAGCGCTTCGAGGCTCATCCCGGTGGAGGGATCGCTGGGAATCTCGATGACCTTGAGCCCCAGCAGGTCCGCCAGTTGCAGCAATCCGTAATAGGTCGGCGATTCCGCGGCGATCAGATCGCCCGGCCGGGTCAGCACCCGCAGCGACATCTGCAGGGCATCGACGCAACCGTGAGTGATCACCACCTCGGAAGGATCGACCACTACCCCGGCATCACGCATGCGAATCGCCACCTGGCGTCGCAGCGGCTCGAACCCCGGGCTGAACATGTAGCTGAACGCCCGCGGGCTGTGAAACCGCGTGACCTTGGCCAATTGCTGATGCAATGCCCGCACCGGCAGATAGTCGACGCTGGGCACCGCGGCCCCCAGGGGAAACACCCCTTCGCGACGGGACTCCACCAACACCTGCTGAATGATGCTGCTACGGGTCACCAACCCCGGGCGCTCGACCCGGGCGATGTCCGGCGTGGGCGCGGTCAGTGCCGGCGTCTGGTGCACGTAGTAACCCGACTGGGGACGCGCGCGAATCAACCCCTGGTCTTCGAGGTTGGCGTAAGCCTGGAGCACCGTGGCGTGGCTGACGTTGAGCTGCGAGCTCATCTTGCGTACCGACGGCACGCGCTCCCCCGGCTGGTAGACACCACGGCGAATATCCTCAGCCAGCTGCTGAGCGATACGTTGATAGAGCAAGAGATTGGTCATGGCACAGCACTCGATTTCACGGCGTTTTATTCTTGTGTGAAACAATACCGGCACAGTTTAGAAGTGTACTGGGACAGTTCCTACAATAGTCGAGGACACCGGGCAGTGAAAAGTAGAACTGTAGGGTTTTTGTGCGCACCTTGGCAGACATAAAAAAACCCGACGCCTGGCGGACGTCGGGTTTTTCGGGGACAAGCGGCGTTTCAGCGAGCGGCGCCAAGCTGGCCCTTTTCGTCGGAGAAGACGATTTCCACTCGCCGGTTCTGCGCCCGACCCCGTTCGGAAGCGTTGGCTTCCACCGGGTAATCGTCACCGTAACCTTCGACCTGGATGCGCTTCTCGTCGATCCCCAGATCCACCAGCACGTCCGCCACGGCCTGGGCCCGATCGCGCGACAGTTGCAGATTGCTCTGACGCTCACCGGTGTTGTCGGTGTAACCCTCAATGCGCACGACACGCTTGGGGTTCAGTTGCAGGAACTGCACCACCTTGAGCACGGTGCGATTGGCCGAGTTCTTCAATTCGGCCTCGCCGGTGTCAAACAGCACGTCGCCCAGCGTCATCACCAGGCCGCGATCGGTCTGGGTGGTCGCCAGGCTGATGATCTGCTCCTCCAGCCACTTGCCCTGCTGCTGCACGCTCAACAGCTTGGCCTCACGCAGGGCCAGCTGCAGGCGTTGCCGCTCCAGCTCGAGCTTGGCGGCGCGCTCCTGGTTCAGCGCCTGATCCGTGTGTTCCCGGGCAATTTCGCTGTAGCGACGGCTCAGGTAGGCATAGTGCTCCACATCGGCACCGCTGCCCCAGTAGGTCGACAGTCGATCGGCACGGGCCAGGGATTCTCCGGCGCGGATCACGTCCTTGGGCGCGATCCGCAACACATTGGAGTCCTCCTTGACCTTCTGGAAGTCGGCACCGGCTTGCTGCAGGGCTTCCTCGCTGTGCTGGCCGGCACAACCATAGAGACCGGCGCAGGCCAACAGCATCGCGCCACCGAAGATACGGGTCGACAGGCTCATTGGGCATCTCCCAGTTGCTTGCGCAGGCGGGTGATGCGGGTGTTGAGCTCATTCACCTGTTCCTGGCTCTTCTGGGTCAGGACCTTGGCCTCGGCCAAGCGAGCATCCAGTTCTGCCTGTTCGGCACGCATGCGCGCCTTCTTGTAGGACTCATCCTGCATATTGCCCTGAGCCCGGGAGAACTTGTCTTCGGCCAGTTTCAACTCCGGCATCGCCTCGGCCGAGGCCCCCACGGCCTTGGCTTGCTCCAGCGCCTGGGCAGTGAGGCGCATTTGCTCGGTGGGCGCCGGATCGGTTGCACAACCCGCCATGGCCAACAGGGCCAAGGCAGGGAAAAGAGGTCGAATAGTCACACGTGATTCCTACGGTTTTGGGCTGCTGACGGGTTGCTGCAACTGGGCCTTCCAGCGCTCCAGATTGCGCTGCAGCAAGGCCTCCGTCAGACCGGACGCGGGCAATTCTGTCATCTTTTTTGCCAGCTGTCCGCGCAACCATGGGTCATTGCAAGCCGAGTTATGGGACAGCGCGAGAAACAGCCCCGGTTTGTCGATGGCCTGGGGAAACGCCTGCAGATCCGCCGCCATCCCCAGGGACTGGGCCATGGCGATGCCCGCATAGCGCGGTGCCAGCACATAGTCCACTTGCCCCAGCAGCAAGGCCTGGAAGACCTGGGTCAAGTTCGGCAGGCGCTTGAGTTGCAAGTGCTCCTTGGCCACGACCTGAAAGGGCTGGGTCAACCGGGCCTTTTCCGAAACCGCGCCCGGATGGCCGGCCAGGTCCGACACCTGGGAGTAGCTCAGGGTCGAGTCCTTGCGCGTCCACACCAGATAGTCGTTCTGCACCAGCGCCGGGTGGATGTAGTCCAGCGACTCCAGCTCATTGAAGGTCAGTGGCGCATCGGCCAGCAGGTCCATGCGCCCACTGCGAACTTCATCCAGGGCTTCGGAACGTTTGCCGGCGTACAACAACTCGACCTTGAGCCCCAGCTCCCCCGCCACTTGCTGCAACAGGTCGGCACTGGCTCCCATCAGGTGCTTGGGGTTCTGCGGGTCTTGCCACAGGTACGGCGGCGCGTCCGGGCTGCCGGTCACCACCAGACGCTCGCACTTGCCTGCCGCCAGTGACAGCGATGGCAACAACGCCAGGCTCAACAGCGCTGCCCAGCCACTCATGCGGTGCAGATCCATGGCGATACCCTCCCCCGACAAAAAACACCCATAAAAAAACCCGGCCAAAAGGCCGGGCTCTTTATAAGTGAAGACGCCGGATTAGACCAGCTTCTCCAACTCAGGAACGGCTTCGAACAAGTCCGCCACCAGGCCGTAATCGGCCACCTGGAAGATCGGCG
>Ga0194135_10002829_pt1 | contig 10591 bp, 12 predicted proteins | sample LitLau_LLRF_2013_FD_134024 | JGI IMG/M metagenome (GOLD analysis project Ga0194135, IMG submission 134024) | Freshwater sediment microbial communities in response to fracking from North America - Little Laurel Run_MetaG_LLRF_2013 (version 2) | ecosystem: Environmental > Aquatic > Freshwater >... | reverse complement strand
TTCGCAACCAGTTAAAGCGATTTTAGTCGATATGAAAGATAAGAGACGTGTGCAAGAAAAAAGGTTGCATTGGATATAGCTCAACATTCATCGTTACCGGCGCACAACTCCAATACTCATATTCAGAAGGCAGGATGCCTCTGATATCTGTATTTTTGGAATGATGATGATTTTTCCCTGGGTGCTGACTTCTCAGTTCACAGTAAGACTGGTGAGGGGTTAAAATTTTGTGTCAAGAGAAACGTGTTTTCTTCCACACGCCATCGTTCTTTCGCATTCTCTGACAAAAAAGATAACGGCTATAACTCCATTCCTGATTATCGTGTGACTTAGCGCGTTGGCTGGCTATCAACCAGTATTCAGCAGCAACTCCCCATTCTTCAGCCAACTCCAGCTGAGCTGCTTTTTCAGATACATTGTTAAAACTTTCAGTATCTTTATTAGTTTCCGTTGAACACATTTCATGATCCCTTTGAGAATATGTTGTAACCACGCTTAGCTCACCCATTTTTTTGTAACAGAGGATGGTTTAAGTGAGCGGTAGTATTTTTAAAGGAGCAAGATTCTTATCTTGCTCCAGGTTAATTTTGCTAACTGATTTTAGGCGTGTTTTCTAGATGATTTCGCGCCAAGGCGTCCCGTGAATCCACTGATAATGGCGCCAATTACCAACGCGATGAAAGTCCAGAAAGCAGATTTAGCCAGCGCAGATGCTGCTGCTGCTGCCTGTTCCAGGGCTTTTTGTTTAAATTCATCATATTGTTGTTTGGCGTCCTCGATTTTCTTTTGGACATCTTCGAATTTCTGATTCAGCAGGTTATCGGCTGATTCTTTTGCTTCGATGATATTATCTACGGCCTTGTTAATTTCATCTTGTGTCATATCAGAATTATCAGCCAAGGCTTTTGTTAATGTGTTGCGATCGACATCTTTAGTGATGGATTTGCCTCGTTCCTGCAATTTATCCATAACATTCTTAATGATGGCATCTGCGTCCTTGGGTTGAGTAGCCAATTGTTTAACCGCTGAGGCGATGTCTTCTTTGGCTCCATTAAGTTGCTGCTGCACAAACTCCGGCTGCAAGGAAGGAATTTTACTCTTGCGCAGTGCCTCCTTCACATTAGCTTGAAGTTTTTGAGGTTCGACATTGGTATCGATATCCAGACCCTCAAATATCTTACCCCCCAGATTACCCGCTTCCTGAATGCCGCTTCCTGCGATAGAGCCGGCTCCGGAGAGAATGCTGCCAGATGCAGAGGCCAGTGAGCCGATGGCGCTGCCTGTAGCTTTGACTGCGCTACCCACCAACATTGCGCCTAGTATGCTGGTAATAATCAACGATGTGGCCCAGACGAGGAAACCATGAATGAAGCCATCATTAGCGGCCAGTCGGCCTGCAACAAAAGCCCCAGCAGCCAGGCTGACAACAATGGACCCACCTGTCCAAAACAGCATGGTCATGCTCGCCCCATTATCGGCATCCTCACCGAGAGGGTCTACAATAGCCAGTCCAAGACTGGTGCCGAGAATCGACAACATCAATGAAATGGACATGACGGTTAATACACCGCCGACGATGCTGCCCCACGATACCTTTTTGGTGACCATTACGTCTTGAGTCAGTTCCATGTTTTGATACCTATGATACTTGAGTTATGAAAATAAAGGCCGCGATAACGGCCTTAGAAAAACGCGCAATTATTATGTGGTAACAGACTTATTTTCTGCCCAGCAGGAAACCTAAAACGAGACCCGCCAGACCTGCGACAATTGCTGCCCCTGCAGGATTGGATTCAACTTGTTCCTTGACGGCGTCCGCAGCATCTTGCAGAGCCCCACTTCCCTGAGCTGCGTATTTTTTTGCAGCGCCTTTCGCCTGGTGTTCTGCAGAGCCCGTCAACTCCCCCAATTTCTCCTGAGCAGCACCAGAAAATTCTTTGGCCTTGTTTTCTGCTTTTTCGAACATGATATTTCCTTATTGTTGATGGTTGAACGTAACGTATTTTTATCTTCTAGATAACGTGTTTTTGATCAGTCTTGAAGCGCTCCAGATACCCAAGACTCGCCTGGGCCAGAAATAAAAGCGCGATGGTTTTTTTCTAATTGCTTTTATCATGACGACACCTGCACCCAAGGCGATGAATGCTCTCATGCGAAAGAGCACATCCCAACCACGATCAAACTTTTCGGTGCCGGTCAGAAGTTGATCTGTACAATGTGATAAACTTGATCGCTGCGCATTGATACGCTCTATTAATCTGTTTTTCTTTGACACGCGTTCCTGGTACTTACTCATCGCTTGCTCCCAGTATTTGCAGGTCGTTCTTCAATTGCTCTCGGGTGTTATGCAGCAAGGATGCGCTGCGGATTTTTAGCAGAACCCACACCCCGGATACCACTGCAAGTAGGAACAGCGCAGCTGTTGTCCAGGCGAAAGCAATGAATCTCATTTCAGGACCGATCGACCAAAATAAAAGTACCAGACCACTAAGTATAGCGAACAAGGTGAATAACAAACAAAGACTGCTTAGTACGAAGAGTTTTACAATGTTTGCCTTTTCTTCTTCGAGTTCAACTATCGCCAGTTCCAGCCGCGTTTGGCAGATTGAAACAAGAGTCCTGATCGCTTTTTTAGCGGTGCTTATCACATTCTGCGTTGGCCCATTTCTGTAATGATGTTGCATAATGATATCCTTTTCATGACTTAATCTGAACACGACGTGAACGCATACCTCTTTTAAAGTATGGCGCAGCCAGGCAAAACTTTCTTTATACGATGTAAACCTGATATGACGCAAGTTTCTTATTGATCACGGAAAAATAAGTGTGATCATGACTACAGAAGGTTTGGTTTAAAAAATCTGAATGTAAATTTTCTTGCGCGCATTCCTTTCGCCTGAGAGAATGGATCTCATAACAATAATCTTATTTGATGGTAGCGATTTTTTACACGTGGCATATTCCCAGGAGTCATTCTTTTGAAAAAAAGAAAGTATTTAACACAAGATGAAATAGATCGGTTGCTTGAAGCTTCACGCAGGGGAAATTTTCCCAAGCGAGATGAGTGCTTTATTCAAATGTGCTTCATCCATGGTTTCAGAGTCAGTGAGCTCTGTCATTTAAAATTCTCTGATATCAATCTCACCGATAAAGTCGTACATGTAAACAGGTTAAAAAACGGCCTTAAGACAACACACCCTCTGCTTGTATCAGAGTTAAAACTTCTCAATGCCTGGCTAAATGAGCGCGCAACGTGGCGAGGCTGCGAATCCCCCTGGATTTTTCTCTCGCAAAAAGGAGGGCCACTTTCTCGCCAGCAAGTACACAAGATGTTAAAAAAATTCGGCATCTTGGCAAGTATCGCTGTTTCACTCAATCCTCATATGCTGAGACATTCTTGCGGTTACGCACTAGCGAATAGAGGAACAGACACTCGGCTGATCCAGGATTATCTGGGGCACAGAAATATTCAACATACGGTGTTGTACACGTCAAGTAATCATGTTCGGTTTGCAGAAGTTTGGCAAAATGGAGTGGGAATAAACAAGTCAATTTGAACCAAATTGTAAATAGTCTTATCCATAATTTGAGCCAAGTCAATTCTTCTTGCATTCTTTTTGTTCGCAGAACATCAACATATCTTAGCCCGCTTATCAGATATCTATAGCAGATTAATCTGAGAACACACTATCAAAGACGCTTAGTGATCATTCTGCCACGAGCGCCCCCCCTCGACACACCCTCATTCAGCTAGTTAAATTCACTAATAAAATTGATTTTGAAAGTAAAAAAAACCAATAAGTAACAAACTTATAGCCTAAAGAACCAAAAGAGACAAATTGGTTCATTTTGACCACTTTTTTTTGTCATTTCGTGCTCGCGTTATCGCAAGCAGAATCCAGGCAAAAAGAATAAATCAACATTTGAATCAAATTGTTACGCCAACTGTTGGCCTTTTACCAAGACATGGAGTTTTGAACTTATGCGTAAGATCCGTCTTATCAACACCTTGATTGCCGCCTCTCTGATGACTGCTGGCCTGGCTCATGCAGCAACTACTACCGTTAACGGTGGTACCGTTCACTTTAAAGGTGAAGTAGTTAACGCTGCTTGCGCCGTTGATGCCGGTTCTGTAGACCAAACCGTCCAGCTGGGCCAGGTCAAAACTGCCACGCTGAGCGAGGCGGGTAAAACCAGCTCTGCTGTAGGCTTCAACATTCAGCTGAACGATTGCGATACCACCGTTGCTACCAAAGCGGCCATTGCATTCTCTGGTGTTGCTGTCAATGCTGAGAACCCAACTGCTCTGGCACTGGAAAGCTCCTCTGCGGGTGGTGCTACCAACGTGGGTGTGCAGGTGCTGGACAGTGCAGGCAAAGCGCTGGCATTCGACGGTGCAACCTTCAGTACTGCTGCCACTCTGACTGACGGTACCAACACTCTGCCATTCCAGGCGCGTTACATCGCCACCGGTGCTGCCACTCCTGGTACTGCCAACGCGAACGCCAACTTTAAAGTTCAGTACCAGTAATACCGGTCTGCAAGGATGCTTAATCAGGCCAGGACGGCCTGTTTTCAGCTATCGAAGAGGGAATAAGCGATGCTCAAAACCAGACTGGGACTCTGCCTGCTTTTCATTGCTCCTCTGTCTATCGCCGGCAACAAGTGGAACGTCACGCTTCCTGGAGGACAGATGCGCTTTCAGGGGGAGCTCATCGCTGAAGCCTGTACGGTTGAGGCGGGTGACAGGCAACTGGTTGTTCGCATGGGACAGGTTAGCAGTAACCGTTTCAAGGATGCAGGGGATGACGCCGATCCGGTGCCGTTCAGTTTGCATCTCCAGGATTGTAATCCCAATGTCAGCGATCGCGTCGGTATCGTCTTTCACGGCGTAGCCGATGGCAAAAACCCTGATGTTCTGTCGGTTGGCGAAGGCGAGGGAATTGCGTCTGGCGTCGGCATCGCCCTGTTCGATGAACAGGGGCAACTCATACCCATTAATTCAGAACCTCAGTCTTGGAAACCGCTGACTAAAGGAACGCGTATCTTGCAATTTGTTGCCAAATATCGGGCAACCGGCAATACGGTTATCGGTGGTGCTGCAAATGCCCAGGCTTGGTTCTCTTTGACATACCAATAAAACATTCGTTTTCGCGTATGAAACTTTTATCTCGGATGAGATAAGCGCGCGCAAAAGGTTAAAACGGCGGTTATCCGCCCCAAGAGGTTAACGTGATTAAAATGAAAGCGACCGGAAACGTCATGGGTTCACTGCTGGCTTTGGCAGTCGTATTTTGCACTCCGCATGCTGAAGCGGGCGTGGCTCTTGGGGCAACACGCGTTATTTATCCGGCAGAACAGAAACAGGTCACTCTGGGTGTGAGCAACAATAATGATAAAGACACCTTTCTTATTCAATCCTGGGTCGAGAACGATGATGGTCAAAAAGAAGGCCGGTTCGTTATAACTCCGCCGCTGTTCCTCATGCAGGGGAAAAAAGAAAATACGCTGCGTATTATTGATGCAACCAATAACGCCTTGCCTAAAGACCGCGAAAGTCTTTTCTGGGTCAACGTCAAAGCCATTCCCTCTCTGGACAAGGCAAAACAGAAAGAAAATACGCTTCAACTGGCGATAACGAGCCGAATCAAATTGTTGTATCGCCCACAAAATCTCAGTATGGCGCCTGATCAGGCCCCTGGAAAACTGACGTTTAAACGCGATGCGAACACACTGGTACTGAATAATCCAACACCCTATTTTCTGACCGTCACGGAATTGAATGCCGGCACACGTTCTTTAGCCAATGTCATGGTCCCGCCTATGGGGGCGGCAACGGTGAAACTGCCGGGCGATGCCGGCAGTGCAATTACATATCGCACGATTAATGATTACGGTGCGCTCACGTCTGTGATGAAAGGCACCTTGCAGTAACGATCTGAGTCATTCACTAAAACAATGGATTCAATAACGCAGGTAACGCAGCACCGGCATTGATGACGGCGTGCGGTAGCGACAAGTCACCTGGTTTATGGAGCAGGCACGGATAACATGAAAAAATACCACATCCGGGAACGGGCGCTAAACAAAGCAATGCTTACGCCGCTGGCATTGCTCTTGGTGGCTTCGACATTTTCCGCGCGCGCAGACAACTACTTCAATCCCCGGTTCCTGGCTGACGACCCGGCATCGGTTGCCGATCTCTCCAGTTTCGAAAAGGGGCTTGATGCGCCGCCGGGTACCTATCGTGTCGACATTTACATGAACGAGGGTTACGTGACGACGCGAGACATCACCTTTGATAAAAGTGATGACGGTACCAAGCTGGAACCGTGCCTCACTCGCTCTCAGCTGGCTTCACTTGGCGTCAATACCCTGACTATTCCAGATATTGCCGTAATGAAGAGCACGGCCTGTGTACCTTTCACACGGCTTATTGCTGATGCTGCAAGCTCATTCGATGTCGGTCGCCAGCGTCTTTCCATCAGCATTCCTCAGGCTTTCATGGGAAATCAGGCGAGAGGGTACATAGCTCCCGAGCTTTGGGATAATGGTATTACGGCCGGTTTGCTCAATTACAACTATACCGGCAGTGAAGTGCGCAGTCACAATGGCGGCACCCGCAATTACGCCTATCTCAATCTGCAAACGGGTCTCAACCTGGGGGCATGGCGCCTGCGGGATAACTCAACCTGGAGTTACAGCAGCGGCACGGGATATAACGAAAATCGCTGGCAACATGTCAATACCTGGCTTGAACGTGACATTGTACCCTGGCGCAGCCGGCTGACGATGGGTGATGGCTATACTGCGGGTGATATCTTTGAAGGTATCAACTTCCGCGGCCTTCAGGTTGCCACAGACGATAATATGCTGCCCGACAGTCAACGCGGCTTTGCGCCCGTTATACATGGAATAGCACGTGGTACCGCACGCGTATCGGTCAAGCAGAACGGATATGAAATATATCAGACCACGGTACCCGCCGGCGCCTTCACTATCGGTGATCTGTATGCGGCTGGAAACAGTGGCGATCTGCAGGTGACGGTGAAAGAGGCGGATGGCTCCGTTCAGGTCTTTACCGTTCCCTTCTCATCCGTTCCGATGTTGCAGCGTGAAGGACAGGTGAAGTACGCGGTGACTGCAGGGCAGTTCCGCAGTGGTAATGAACAACAAGACAAGCCGAAGTTTTTCCAGGGAACGGCGCTTTGGGGATTACCCGATGGCTGGACGGTCTATGGCGGCACACGTGCCTCAAACGACTATCGTGCCTTTAACCTCGGGGTGGGGAAAAACCTGGGCTACCTCGGGGCGGTATCTTCAGATATTACGCAGGCGAATGCCACCTTGCCTGACGGCAGCAAGCATCAGGGACAATCTCTGCGTTTTCTCTATAACAAATCGCTCAATGAGTTAGGGACCAATTTCCAACTGGTCGGATACCGTTATTCTACCCGGGGCTTCTATTCTCTGGCCGACACCGCGTGGCGACGCATGAGCGGTTACTCCGTGGTTAGTGAAGACGGGATCGTGAATATCAAACCAAAGCTGACGGATTATTACAATCTGAACTACAGCAAGCGCGGTCGTTTGCAGGCGACGGTGACGCAACAGGTTGGACGGACATCGACGATATACCTGACTGGCAGTCATCAAAGCTACTGGAATACCAGCCGTTCAGATGAACAGCTGCAGATTGGTTATAACAGCACCATTCAGGATATCAGCTGGAGCCTGAGTTATAGTCTGTCCAAAAATGCCTGGTCCGACGATAAAGACCAACTGATTGCTTTCAACATTAATATTCCGTTCAGCCACTGGATGCGCTCGGATACCCGGTCAGTATTCCGAAATGCCAATGCCAGTTACAACACGTCGACAGACTTCAAGGGACGTACGACAAATACTGCCGGCCTTTACGGGACGCTGCTGGAAGATAACAACCTGAGTTATAGCGTGCAATCGGGCTATAACAGCGGCGGTAATGGTAACAGCGGCGCAACGGGTAACGCCGCGCTGAATTACCGCGGCGCTTACGGCAACGCCAACGTCGGTTATAGCCACAGCGGTGACTATAAGCAGGTTTACTATGGCGTCAGTGGTGGCGTACTTGCCCACGAAAATGGCATCACCTTCAGCCAGCCACTCAATGACACCATGGTGCTTATCAAGGCGCCGGGGGCGAAACACGTTTCTGTCGAGAATCAAACAGGGGTGCGTACAGATTGGCGTGGTTATGCCGTGCTCCCTTATGCGATGGACTACCGCGAGAATCGGATATCCTTGAACACGAATACACTGGCGAACAACGTCGAACTGGAAGAACCGGTACTAAGCGTCGTTCCTACACGGGGAGCCGTCGTGCGTGCGGACTTCAAGGCCAAAGTCGGACTGAAGGTTCTTATGACATTGACAAACAACGGCAAGCCAGTCCCGTTTGGCTCTGTAGCCTCTTACGGAGATGGTCAGTCAGGCAGCATCGTGGCAGATGGCGGGCAAGTTTACCTTACCGGCCTTGCGCCAAAAGGTACCGTCAACGTGAAGTGGGGCAATAGCGAAAATGAGCGCTGCACGGCGACGTACAGTTTGCCGGCAGACAGTCAAAACCAGGCTTTGAGCTATGCCTCTGCCATTTGCCGGTGATAAGCAGGAGATGATGACGCAATGAGAAAATACCTTCCAATCCTGTGTTTGTTGCCGTTGGTTGCGGGATATGCCCATGCGGCGGACAGTACTATCACCATCACAGGTTATCTAAAAGACAATGCCTGCTCGGTCTCTGTTGACTCTCAGGATTTTACGGTGGATTTGTTGAGCAATGCGGCCAAGCAATTCAACCGGGTTGGGGCCGTCACGCCATCCATACCTTTCAAGATTGTCTTCGACAAGTGCGGCAGTTCCGCGACGGCAGTTCGCGTGGGGTATGTCGGAACCTCTGACAACGACAACACTACCCTGTTAAAGATTGATGCTGGAACAAACGCCGCAAGCGGTATTGGAGTGCAAATACTGGATCGCGACAAGACTCCGATTCCATTAAATGCGGCTCAGGACTCCCTGAAGTGGACGACATTGACGGCGGGCCAGCCCAATACGTTGGGCTTTTATGCACGCTTAATGGCAACGCGCGCTCCCGTGATGGCAGGAACAGTGACAGCGACGGCCAATTTCACCTTAGAGTTTCAGTAAGGAAGTCTGAAGATGATCATTATCAAGAACATTATGCTGGCGGGGGCGTTGCTTTTTACTACAACATTCGCCGCGCATGCAGCTGACGTGACCATTACGGTCAACGGACGCGTAGTGGCCAAGCCCTGCACCGTATCAACGCCTTCGGCGATGGTAGACTTGGGTGACCTTTTTTCTTTCAATTTTACACAGCCCGGTTCGGGCTCGGCCTGGCATCCGGTAACGCTGAATTTGACCAATTGTCCAATAGGCACTTCGAGAGTCACGGCAACATTCACGGGGACAACGGACAGCACGGGATATTACAAAAATCAAGGTGGGGCAACCAATCTTCAATTGGAGCTGCAGGACACCAGTGGCAATAACCTGAACAACGGCAAAACCAAGGCGGTTCAGGTTGATGATTCCACACAGTCAGCGAGTCTGCCATTACAGGTTCGTGCGTTATCAGTTAAAGGTAACCCGAAACAAGGCAGCATTCAGGCCGTGATTAATGTCACGTACACCTACGCCTAAATTGAGGAGTCACGTCATGACACTGGTTTCAAAACTAAAGAAAGTGTTGAAGAAAAAAGAAGTTGCTGCCCTCGTGGCTTCTGTATGCCTAATGGCATATTCATCCGGCGCTAATGCTTTTGCTTGTAAGGATGCTACAGGAAAAATAATTAATTCTAACTCTGGAGGAGGGGCAGGAACTTTCACTGTTTATGCTAACTTAACGCCTAGCGTACAGGCTGGTCAGAACCTCGTTGTAGACCTAAACTCAAGCATAAGTTGTCGAAATGAAATTCCACAATCCTATATTGACTGGGTGGCTTTAAATGACGGCAGCGCCTATGGTGGGGCGCTGGAAAATTTTACGGGAACGGTTAAGTATTATAATTCAAGCTATCCACTGCCAGTTACTAATAGAACCAAAGAGACCGCATTTACAAACAGTTCATATCAGCCATGGAATGTTATGTTATTTCTGAAGCCTATTTCAGCGGCGTCAGGAGTATTAATTAATAAGGGTAGTTTGATTGCCAGATTAAATATGTATAAATATTCAACAAACCCTCAAACTGGTCAACAAAATGGCACAATAGACCGTTTCACTTGGAATATTTATGCTAATAACACAGTGGTGGTTCCCACTGGTGGTTGCGACGTGTCATCGCGCAATGTGACGGTTACCTTGCCGGATTACCCCGGCACGGCTGCTGTACCGCTGACTGTCCATTGCGGACAAAACCAACAGCTGGCATATTATCTGACCGGCACTACGGCTGATACGGCAAGCACCATATTTACCAATACGTCATCATCCAATCCTGCAACCGGTGTGGGCGTACAACTGTCTAACCGTAATGGCATTGTAGCTACCAATAAGAATGTCTCTCTCGGTACGGTCGGTACCAGT
>Ga0194135_10002828_pt1 | contig 10593 bp, 10 predicted proteins | sample LitLau_LLRF_2013_FD_134024 | JGI IMG/M metagenome (GOLD analysis project Ga0194135, IMG submission 134024) | Freshwater sediment microbial communities in response to fracking from North America - Little Laurel Run_MetaG_LLRF_2013 (version 2) | ecosystem: Environmental > Aquatic > Freshwater >... | reverse complement strand
GTCGAATATCGAGGTCTCAAATTAATTAACGATTTAATTAATTAAGTAATTAACGATTTTCCCCACTTGCCGTATTTTGAAACCAATGAGATGGGCAAAAGTTGATTTAAAAAATGTGGCATGTGGTTTCCCTTTTCCTCCCACAGCAGCGTACTTGTCGTAGCCGATTCGTATTTTTTCTCTTCTCTTCTTTCCCCTGCTGCTGCTATGCAACCTACCACATACATTCCTCGCCTACCCTATTAGTGTGACCCACAGACAAACCGTCTCGGTTTAGGTAATGATTTTATTAACCTAATTTAGGCTTTACTTTTCAAGCTGAGAGACACGGTTAGATTTTATGTTAACGATTAACACGATTCACTGCCATACCTCTGAATTTCTGCTGTTCACCAATCATAGGATGGCCAGCGTCCTTCTTCGAACAATGTCCAAAGCCCTTAATCGAAATTGGTCCAGGCCCCTTGCCCTTCCTCTTACCTCTCCCAGCCGGAGGGGTGTCAACAGTTATGAAGGGGACGGGAAAACAACTGTTACAATCCTCAATCATGAGCTCGACTCCCCACTTATGATTGATAGTTACAATCAGGTACGTTTCTATCGCTATAGATTTCCATATTTCACCGTCAACTTTTGGATTACTAAACTAAAATTAGAACACATTTTATTCACTGGACCAGTTTGGATTTCACCTTAACAATGGGATGGCAGTGATTGGGCCGCTAGCTTTATTTCCAAAATCTGCAATTGGATGGGATATCAAGTCTGCTGCTGACATTACCCCAGAATCCTTGTCGGCCTTCCTTATCCTTGAGCCTAAAATAGGTATCTAACTAATTCTCCCGGAAACAAAAAAATTACACCTTAGCATCACTTGATTAATTTTCCTCTAACTTGTAATTTATTGTTTTGTGCTTAGATATCCTGGTCATAGGTGTGGGTGACTATGGTCAACAAGTGAAGAAGGAGACGCAACAGTTTGTTAGGTCAAAGGGTATTAGCTTGGAAATCCTCACAACAGAGCATGCCTGTACTACGTTTAATTTCCTAACTGTGGAAAGTCGCTGCGTGGCTGCTGCACTCATTCCAATGCAGTCAAGAAGATTAGGAACTAATGAGGAAGAGTTTCAAGCCAGAGCGAGAAAAAAACGAGACATTTTCTAAATTAAGACCAAATTCAATCCATTTCTGTCCCAATTAGTTTTACACTGTAAAAATTATGTTTAATTTATTTACGACTTTGAATTCGAATAAAACGTGTAGATCGTGTTACTACAAGTACAAAAATATACTGTCAGCAATTGGATCGTATTCGATCGAATTAAGTTTAAGGGAAGGGAGTTCCTTTGAGGAGCTTGGAAATGGGTGCCCTGTGATTCCGACTGGCGGGGATTCGATTTGGCGCCGATGGTGTGAAACTTATTCTTTCGAATTTATTCATTTAGATCGTAAAGCCCAACGAGGATGAGGATAAAGTCGGGCTTCGATTAAATAAATAAATCAAGCTTCATTTAATTTCGTTCATTCATCATCCATCACTCACTGAAGACACACAGTACGATAAATTAGAATCCTTAGTATAAGGAGCTCCTTCCTCTCCGATCACATCGAAACTGGTAACAATTGACGGGGTTCATCGACGAGTTCTCAGTTCTCTGAGAAAGAATGATTCGCCGGAGTCCTACTCGTCTTGAATTGAAGCTGGACGACATGCAGGAATTTGAATTTGTCCAGAAAGCGGATCGACGCAAAGTCCTTCTTTCTTGTACTGGAATTGAAGAAGCGAAGAAATTGATTCGACAGGAGCGGGTTGGGTTTTCCGGGGCCGTTGCTTCTCGTCTACCGACTGCTACCACTACTACAACCCCAACTCCTGGTAATGTTTAAAGAGTAGAGTTATGTTTCCATTCTCCAGTAGTGTCCTAGTTGAGTTACGATTTACGAGAAGTCACATTAAAATCTTTTTTTTTCATTGTCTGCAGGGTCTCGTCGTATTCATCATTCCGCGGTGACTCCTCCAGTGCAACCGAATCCTCGCCCATCAACTAGTAATACCCGGGTTGCTACTCTTACCTTCGAAACTCCAACTCAGACTCAGGAAGATGACCAATTAATTCGGGATTTAATGGAAATGGTAGAATCCGACCCACATCCCCTCCCCACAGATGAGGAAATAGCTGAAATGAACCGGCAAGCACCCGAAGAAGACCCACAACTGGTAGATGATCTTGAATAGTTTTTAGAGCCCTTGAGGATCCCAAGCATTTGTTTTCTTCCAGGCATTTGCCCTAGGTTTCAGACGCCGTTTGACCATACGGGCGTAAGTAGTTCCAGATTCCCTTTGATTTCGGAATCGAAAAGCAAGTTTCTTACGACACAAAACTGGAGCCGAAGGTTCGTATGTTGCTCCTCCCTCGGCTTCCCTCCATTTTGTTCTCAAATCCCTAACTAACGAATGCAAAGTTTAATTTTCCCGCCGGTGGGAGGCTGAAAGCTGATCCAGAATTTTGGTACATGTTTTGTCTCCGCCTCTTCCGCTTATATCCATTTCAAATTCAAGGAAAATATGGAGTTACTGTAACGCTCAATTGGAGAAAAAGCGTTTGATCTTTGAAACCTGGGGATAGCCTGGAATACTGATGAGGCTGACTGTTGAGCAAAGCGCCTGGAAAGTGCCCGCACGCCCGCACTAACCCTACCGCAAATCCCAAGAACATTTATTATTATCTTCCCGAAATTTTAGTATGAACTGTTGAGACATTCGGAATGAACAGTCATTGAAACCGAATCTTTGAAGCCAAAAAAAAACTTTCCCATTTCCTGGAAGGCAAGGAGGCCCTTAAGGCCTCAAAAATTTGGTTTCTATGACTGTTCATTCTGAATGGCTCTTGGGTGTAGCCTAAAAGAGAAAAACCGTCCTCTTCACCTCAATTTTTCATTTCATTGAGCGTAGTGGCCTTTGTTTTTCGCTTTTTAGGCTCCACCCTCACAGCTCAGACCTAAAATGAGTAGACTATACCCCTGAAGCTCGTCTTGAAATGATCCTTCTCTCAGCGCAACTTTAAATTTAGCCCATCCCGAAGCCGAACCTAACCAGCAATTTGAATTCGCCGTTTTGGCCTTGGCCCAAACTACAGTTTAGAAGTCTGTGCTAAGAGATTGATTTGAGATGGGAGATGAGAGAATTTTAGATCCCCAACAACACCCATGTGTTGCTGGGGTTTAGGGACCCTCCGTCAAGTCAGTTTTTATGTAATCTCATCATTAGATTAGAACTATTCGAGTAGGAATGGCGCGGGGAGTGGCACTTTGGTCAACAGCAGGCCAAGTCTTCAAAGGCTTGGGATCCTGACGCGCTTCATTCTCTCAGGAAATGTATTTTGCACGCTTGTATGGACTTAGCGATCCGAATTCGGAAGCTTCTTAGAAAAGTTAAGAAAAGGATGATACCCTATTTGCATTCATCAACTGAGTTAATGATAAATGAATGTTTCGAATTTAAAGTAATTCCAGTACTCCTTTCCCAACTGTTTCCCAATAATTTGGAATTTGTATATTGCTAATAATAAATAACTCCAATAAAAATAATTCCTCAACAAGTTTTTTTTTACTTTCTCCACAATAATTACTAATAACTTAAATGCTGCCACACAGGTTCAGCACAATTGAAAACTCTAATTATAAAACTTTGTGTTCAGGGATCCATACACGCAAACCCTCACTATTAGAAAAGGCAAAACTTCCTGTCAGTGGTAGTTAGTACAGCAGTATAGTTGAAGTTTACATTTTTTGTCAGTTGCAGAAATTAAATTTGAATAATATCATTGTTCGAGCGGCAAAAAATTATGAGTTTCGTTGTTAGCTCTAATATAGCCTAAATTAATAAGTTAATTTGGCTTTGGAAAAGCGAGGCAATGTCGTATACTTTACAATGCGGACTAACGTGGAGACGGCGACAGGTTAGGTTAGAGAACGGAGGGAAGGGTGGAAGGAAATTGAAAGTACTGTCCAACGAGTCGAAGATCAGGAAGGCCCTTTGAAGAATTCTGTTTGCCCTGATGTTGATTAGAGTTGCGTTTCTTTTTTGGGAAAGACGCTGCTACTCTCATTGGAGCCACTGCCCCGTTTCGACTTGTGAAGGACAACATTTGGGACGGCGAGTGAAGCAGCTGAGACGAGCGGCGAGTTGGTGTGTCCAGACTTCTTTCCGGCTGTGACTCCAGCTCGGAGGGCGCTGAATCCACTCCTGATGACGTTAGTTGCATTACTTATCCCACTCCCGTTCTGAAGGTATCCAAGGGCCCCTTTCTTTGGCTTGCTCATAAACCTCGGGTTCGCGTCATTTGAACCCAGGATGATTTTCATGTGAGTATCCTACAGAAACGTTATCCGAGTTTAGACTGGTGTGATGGGCGGGGCGGAGCTAAAATTAGGACTTACCCGTGTGAAAGCAAACGGTGACGTCTGAGGTAAAGCATTATTCGGTGGTCTCACATACGACTCCAATGCAGGTTTAAAGCGACTCATATCCTCATTATTCCCAACCCCATTTTGCTCTTCACCACTTTTCTTCCTCTGATCAACCCCGAACTCATTGCTGTAAGTACTGTTAAGCTGAGACAGTCCGAGAGGGTGATGCGGATGGGAGAGGTGGAGTGGTGGTGGATTTCCATTAGGAGGAGACAGTGGTGGTGGGGAAGAGTAGAGAGGACTCGTGGGTTGTCTCGCGCGCGGCGGGTCCGCCTGCCCCTGTCGTTTTGACATTTGCTGAACTTGCTTTGAAAAGTAGAGGTTTATGCGTTGATGATTCGCAGATCCTGGAAATTTCGTAACAAACTTATTGAGATTAAAAGGCAGGAAAGGGGAAAGAGACATTGGAAAGGATTTTTAGTATTTAACCTGCAGTGGAAGTTGAATTCTGTTTATCCAACTTGGGAGAGGCGATGGGTGGTAGGATTGGCGAGTGTGGGGAGACGCTGCTTCTGTTGGACAGTTCATTTTCATGGTGAGTATTTACGTCTCCGTGATTCCGTAATTCCACACTGCCTTCCGCACTAAATTCTGGGCGGGGTTTGAGTCTCTCGGATACGGTAACCCCTTCATCTCCTCCAACGTCAAGGGAGACTAAATCAAAGAAATAATTAAATTAATTTCCACTTTTAGGATTTACTCCACAAAATACGAATGCGTCTAAAAGTTGTTATGTCGCACTGGATGTGAGATTGGACTGGATTGCTTCCTCCAGTAAACGTGAGATGATTGCATGACCTGACTTTTGAGCTACTTTAACTGGGGTTCTCCCACTTCGGTCCGACCGTTTAGGATTTGCTCCATATTCTAAAAGGACCCTGACACACTCTACGTGCCCGCATTGTACTGAAATGCAGAGAGCTGTGGCTCCCTGGGTAAAACAAAAATATGCAAATATCGTATGTCATGAGGAATGATTTGTAATACGAAAGTAATTGGAAAAACCAAGGGCACAGAACAGTTCTCTTTACCTGATTGCACATGTGATCAACCTCGCTCCCTCGCTCACAGAGTAAGCGCACAATGTTCTCGTGTCCTTCCCAGGCTGCATTTTGGAGAGGGGTTCGTTTATCATTATCCAGTGCATCCACGACTCCACCCGCTGACAAGAGTAATTCAACCATCTTCATGTGACCTTGCCAAGAGGAAACGTGGAGCGGAGTCCTTCCCTCGAAATCTCGAGCCTCCACATCAGCACCGCAGAAAATAAGAAATTGAGCCATTCGTACTCGGTTCTCTAAAGCTAGGAGATACAATGTGCTTCGCCCGTCCATATCACAGTAGTTGACGTTTGCCCCTTGACTGACTAGCAGCTACGGACAAACGGGTTCAATTAATGGGCGTAAAAAATAAAAACAAATCAAGTTTAATCCCTGGTGCAGTGCTTACTTGAACAATATCTTTGAAACCTTCAGTAGCAGCCACGCCTGGAAATAAGGTCATGAAAGAATTTATATGTCGCATTGTACTTTCAGACATTATAGGATAAAGACCCCTTACGCAGTGCGGTTTGTCCATCGTGAGATCGGTGCTGGAATAAAAATCAGAACTTTTAACTCCAACTCAACTTTGCCTAATTTATTAGATTTAACAGCATAACATCAACCCTATACTTACGTCCAGATCTGCCTCATGATTTATTAGACTCTTGACTACATGCAAATGCCCTTCCTGAGCAGAGAGGAGGAGTCCATGGTAGCCATCGTTATCCACGTCATTTACGCGGGCTCCAGCCTCTACCAATGCTTCACAAACTTCGCGATGCCCTTCAAAAGCCGCATACTGAAATCAAACGGAACGTGTTAAAAAGACAGGAAGGGAATTTAGCTCAAACTAATAATGAGATTGAGATACTTACATGGAGAGGCGTCCAGCCCAAATTGTCCCGGTGGCCCTCATCCAGTCCCCGGGCCAGCAATAGCTTCACCACACCCACATTTCCCTAAATAAAGGTAAGAAAACGCTTGTAAAAACAGTGGTGGCGGAACTCTCACTTATTACAATAACTTTCGTGTATTGATCTCACTTGAGCAGCTGCCACAGACAGTACCGTCCTTCCATCGCTAAAAAAACAATTAAAGATTATAACATAAGAAAACAATGGAAGCGAGTTGAGTAGTAGTTCCTTGCTTCCACTCACCCATCAATATGGTCGACGTAAGCTCCCCAAAAGAGAAGCAATTCGGCTACGTTGCAGTGACCCATTGAGGCTAAAACGTAGAAGACGTTGTTAATACATCAAGAAAATATTTTTCACAAGAAAAGAAAGTATAGGTGACGACATTTACCGGCAGCCCATAGGGGATTCCTTCCAACCTTGTCACAACTGTCAATATCCGCCTCACACTCCAAAAGCGTTTCACAAACTTTCCTGGCGTAACGTAAGGGGAAAAATTAAAACGGTGATTGATGAATTTAATGAATTTTAAGGTGGTTTCCACTCACCAGTGCCCTTCAAAAGCTGCCATAACTGAAAAAGAAAATTAAGATTAATTCGACTAGTTTGAAATTCATTTCCAGTTGCGATTAGGAAATGTCAAAACTCACGGAGAGGCGTCGCTCCATCCCTGGAAACAAGAACAAAACAAAAAAGTAAAGCATAAGTCTCAAATGCATAATAGTCAACTCTCCGATGGAAAATGACTCACCTGTCCCGGTGATTTACATTTGCACCGGATTCCAGGAGAAGAATTACAAGTTGTTGATGACCTTGACTTGCTGCTGCACACAATGGAGTCCATCCGTCCTTATCTCTGTGGAGTAAAATCCATTACGTGATGTAATGTTAAATAAATGGAGTTATAAAAAGGAATAAAGTTTAAACCATTTTATGACCGTAAATAAGTTGAATGGGATCGTATTCGTACCGTGGGTCTGGGTCGCAGTGAGCATCCAAAAACAAAGCCGCAACTTCCTCATGCCCCTTCAAGAGTAATCAAATAGTCCAATTAGGTACTCATTCAGTTAATTCTAAAAAGAAATAGATGACATTTGAATATTATTTACATGGCGAGCAGCCAGATGAAGCGCCGTCCTTCCATTTTTATCGGCATCATTCACATCGACTCCCGTGTTGAGGAGATACTCGACCAATTCCACATTTCCGCTACCTGCTGCATCATGAAGATACGACGACCCACTCAGCTTCTTCTCGTTCTCCACAAATTGTCCATAGTCTGTGAAGTCTGACTTGGGATCCATTTGAAATATTTCCTCGTTTTCCCCAGATTGGAGGCAATTTGTATCTTCTGCTTCACAGGGAGCTTCGCCCCCTCCTTCATACAGCGATGCTTTGGCTTCATTTATGATGACTTCTTCGTCGGCCTCATTCCGTTCTTCTCTTTCTTGTCCACCAACTGCCTCTTCCGAATCTTCAGTAGCTACAACGCACTCACTGAGTAACTTTCCAACTTTGGGATCAACGTGACTCAAGTCCGTGAGTAATCGGACGTTACTACCAGCGGAAAGAATAAGATTAGGGAGTAGATCAGCATCCAGGATTGATGCTTTGAGGAGATGGTGACCGAGCTCAGTGATGCCTTTTTCCTGGAGATGTGGAGCCAAGTGAGAGAAGAGAATGGCCAACATGGAGTGACCCTCACCCACCTGGCACAAGAACTTTTGAGTACAATACTTGACATCCAGCAGCCATTCGGCAAAGCTATGGTGAAAAATGACGACGTAGCCCGTGTTCAACTTGAAGACAACCCGCTTGAGAACTTGCATCCTCTTCCGGAAGTCGTCCCTTGTCATAGCCTTATTTCGCATCTGAAGGGAGAGGAAGAGTTCTTCCTCTAGTAGTGGCTTCCGGGAAGCTAGGAGAACGCTCATGATGCACCCAACTTTGCTAAACTGTTTTCTAGTGAACAACCTTTGACACATCCACAAGTAGAGGCCATTCAACGTTCCAGGAATATCACGTATCTCCCGCAGTAAAATGAAGTTGTCGGACACACCGTCCAATACTTTTTCTATATAAAGGAAACACCCATTGCTTTTGATGTGGAGTTGATTGAGGATGTCTGCAGTTTCTCTTGTGATATGCTGCCGCAAGCTCGAGTCTTGATCCAGTCTTAGTAGGATATACTGCTGCACGTCTCGAACAACCTGAGTTAAAAAAATGAAACGTTAAAATTAGTAGAGGGAAATGCGCATAGGCTGCAAACATGCTCGTCTCGTTTCCATTAGCGTCATTTCCAAAATCTTCTTTTTATGATACTTTAGTTTTAAATAAGCTTACTTGCGGCTTCCGGAGATCATCGAGACTTATTTTCCTAAATCCTGAAATTTGAGACGATTTGTTCTGTTTCCTGGCAGTGAAAATGGGAATGAGCCACGGTGGGAAGAGATCAATACTGTTTAGCAAGAGTTCCTCAATGGAACAACTTTTCTTGGAAGACGACGGAGTTGAAACTGACATTTCTCGATTACTGCTGCTGCTGCTGCTACCATAACTGGCCTCGTCAATGGAGTCAACCAATAAGAAGCAGCAATGTTTTGGTTTGTTGAGCTCTAGAAGCGGGAGGAGGACTACTTCCTTAAATGCTGCATCCGGATCTTGAGATAAATTCACCAGGGCTTCACGAATATTTGGTTCTTCCAGCTTCAGTCTGTATTCCGGGATGAGAGGACTAGTAGATAGTTGTTCTGCCAGACGTAATACAAACTCCGACAAGGAGAGCGTATCACAGTCATTGGCTTGACAAAAGTGGTAAGCGAGCAGACTCTTGCGAAGGGTCCATTGTTTCCCTTGGGTAACTGTCGGTAAAACTATTTCTGAACACAAGGATGATTTCCCTGCTCCTGGGCCGCCAACTATCAGAATGCCAGCACGACGAGTGGGAGCAGGAGTCGCCGGCGGGAGCAGCGGGGATGGTTCCGTCGTCGTAGTCGCCGTGGAGCTCTCCAGCTCCTTTTGCAGATTTTCCAATGAGTGTAAAAGTTTAGAGAAGACCCATTCACGACAAAGGAAGTGCTTTCTGTCTGGCATTGCATGACCCATCATGATTGCTTGGAGATAGTGTTGTGAATTGGTAACTTGCTAATTATCCACCACCACCACCTCAAATGAGTAAATGCGCTATACCCCAACCAGGCCCTGGAAGATAGAATAAATTAGCCAAAATTATTATGAGACCCACCCAGTGAGCAGTGAGTGAAATGAGTCTATTAATAAAATTTTACGTTCAATTTAAGTTGGGGTAGTGAGGTGATAGGTTACTCACTGATTCCGTGGAGTAAAAAGGACTCTTTGAAACCAGTTTTCAATTGTTTTGTTCTGAGTTGTGACTCATAATATATTCAATCCTCTCCTCCACACACACACACATTAGAAAAGACAACAAAAGATGAGTGTAGTGTGAGCCACTAGCAGCAATGCCAGGCCTAAGGAATTCACGGACAGAGTAATATACGTGTGTGTAGACAACAATTAGCCACAGAGCTTAAGTTTAAAGTTGGTTGATTGGTGGTGGTGGGGGGTAAGGGGTTGATGAGACGGAGACAGGCACCAGATGAGAAAGTGAAAGTACAAAATGATTCCCATGAATGAGATGAAACTCTGCTGGCTCCTGAAGGTGATGGATTCCCAAAAGACAGTCTGTGGCAATCGCATTTTTCGTCGACTTGCGTCGCACAAATATGCGACTTAAAGTCGATGATTCCATCGACCAAGTCGTAATTTTATGCGACGCGTACTGAGCACCATCTAACCGGTTCTGATACAAAATACTCCCATGTCGCATATTCACGCGACTGTGTCGCAGAAAAAAGTTTCTGCGCTGTTGTCAATTTTCATGAATGTTTTTTAATTGAATTCATGCAAACCTAAAAAATGTTTCTTTTTTAAAGTTGGACATTAAAATAATTTGAAAGTGAGAACCTTTTAACGATATTTTTTAATCTTAGCTTGTGGCGTTAGGTATAAATTTGAATAGGGAGTGTCCAGAAATTATATAATCACAAGGGTGGGTAGGTCAGTCGACCATGAAATTACGCTGGATAACAGGATGGGTGGGTAGGTGGGAATACCGGATTACGTAATCATTGAATTTTCCTTTTTTT
>Ga0194135_10002827_pt1 | contig 10593 bp, 14 predicted proteins | sample LitLau_LLRF_2013_FD_134024 | JGI IMG/M metagenome (GOLD analysis project Ga0194135, IMG submission 134024) | Freshwater sediment microbial communities in response to fracking from North America - Little Laurel Run_MetaG_LLRF_2013 (version 2) | ecosystem: Environmental > Aquatic > Freshwater >... | reverse complement strand
TCTCTCTCTCTCTCTCTCTCTTCGTAAGCAGGAAGAAGAAGAAGTAGAAGTGATCATCTCACGAAGACGACGTTAGTTCAAGAAGTAAGGAAGGAATAAGTGAAGGAGAGAGAGATGCAAAATCTGAGCACACGATGATGATCATCATCTTTTCTCTTTATGGAGTGAGTGTGTGGTGGTTGTTGGTGGTGTGGCCGTCGTATCATAATCTCATTTTACGAAGAAAGTGTACGAGAAACGAGTCAGGAGCAACATAAGGAACGAAGTGTGTGTGCTCTTTTGGCCATAAACCTCATTTTGATTTAATGATATTTCTCCTTATAATCCACCTGATTCCATAAACTCGCTTCAATAAATCAAAACAAACACTGCAAACTTTCAACCTTACCTTATGCATGGCCTTTCGAATTGTCTCACAATGAAATATCACAATGGGCTTTTCTTATTATAATACTTATTCCTATTTCCCAGCACTAGCTCAATAAGACTCCATACATAAACTATATACATGCTCCGTGTGTTCGTATAACTATATATTGGAATACTTCTTGTGCAGAAGTCTCTCTCTGTCGATTTCGATATGCTTATGGGAATCGGGGCAAGACAGCAGAAGTGTGTCTTGAATAGGCAGCAGCAACACCTTCAAGGATTTCTTCGCAAGGACTCTTTCCGCTCTTTTAATCTGATTTGCTAAATCTTAAATGGATCCGAGACCACAACGACGACGGGATTTTAATAAACTCCTTAACTCTGTCTCAGGGAGAGAGATGTGCTCATTTCTGAAAATGAAGCAATAAAATATCATATTTTAATATCCCATTCCGACAAAGCAATTAAATCGGCCTATGGATTAATTTCTTAATTAAGGCCAAACTCTTAATGGCCCAAGTTTTGTCGTTCCTCCAAAGCCCTTAAATATGTTTCAGGACATTTCCCCTTGTATACACAAATACATGCACAAGTGGAAAGTGGAAAGAGAAAGTCGACTTCAGCTTTCTGTCCTTTGCGGGAACATGTATAGTTTCATTAAGGCAGCTCCCCACGCCGTCTTGAGTCAGCTTAGGACATATTTTGGAAGGAAACTTTCCATAAGCTGGAACTCAGTTCCAACAGATGTTTCCTTCAAGCATCATTTCGCAATATTGCTAGTAGACATGGTAAGTAGTAGTCGTGCAGTATCATCTCATCATGCAATGAACATATATCCAATTAAACCTAATTTGTGAATTCATGCTTCTAATTCACAATTTTTACATTTAAATGAACTTAAACTAGAAACAAAAACCCATGCAAATTCATCCACGATCGTTTCGAAACACTACCCTATGCATATGGATTATGGATATACAACAGATAGATACACTGTATTCAACACTTACATATCAAAAAACCTTCATGAGACGCAGAAGAACTACCGAATCCCCGATCCCTTCACTATTCATCTCATCATGATCTCATCTCATTCTCAAGTATCTCAAGTAGAAAGTACCTTACTCAATTCCTTTTCTGTTCTTACGTTATTATTATCACTGGAACAGAGTTGAACAGACCCAGAAGAACTTCCAAAAAAGGTTCGTTTCATACGAACAAGTATAGAAAGCGACTATAAGGCCTCAAAGTGTCTCATTCTCGAAATCTCTTCTTTCCCCAAAGACGAATCTCAAGACCGCCAAAGTGTCCGCGCCATTTGAATTCTCGTGGTTCATTAACAAAAGACAAAGTTGCGCTCACTCTGCTTTTGCATGAAAGACAGAAGACAGAACACTCTCACTCTCACTCTCTGACTCTCCGTCACTCCGTCTTCAAAGTTAACCTCTGAGATATTTCCAACCGGTTTTGAATCAAGGAAGGGGACAGCAATGCCACCCCCACCAACAACTCCCCAATCTAACACGCTCTTCAACTACTTCAACCGAACTCCCAAGTCGGGACAGAAGTTGCCGTCGTCGTCGCCGTCGAACGGAGGAGAGACGCCTAACGAAGAATCTCGAAAGAATGGAAGTAAAGTCGAATCTCCGACTGCGGCTCAGAACTCGCCTGCCCTGACCACTCCAGTTCAGTCTAAACAGTCTAAAAAGAAACGGATTGCGGAATCTCAACCAGGGTCGGCGAGTGAAGACACGTCTTCGAGAAAGAAACCTCGAGTGGAAGAGTCGTCTCGTAAGTTGGAAACCTTTAGTATAATAATAATACCAAAAGAACTTTTGTTTGTAATTGAGTGTGGATTTGGAAGGCTTAATTATTTTTTTGTTTTGGTTTAGCGATCAAATCTGGATCCGGACGACCGTCTAGAAGAGCTTCTGCTGCTCGGAAGCGATTGAAAATTATCGATTCAACGGATGATGATGAAGAAGAAGCTTCAGAGAAAGTTAGTCGCAAGGTTTCCAACGGTGCAAAGAAGAATGGATCGAGTGGTAGGAAGACTCGGAAAGCAAACAAAATAGAATCGGATGATGATGATGATGAGTATCAACCATCTCCAGAAAAGAATGGAAATGGAGGAGGTACTGCGGAGTCAGAGTCGGATTCAGCTGGAAGTGCAGTAGATGAAGATGACATTTCTACGCCAGATGAAGATGGGGAAGAATCTCCACCTGCTAAATCAAAGGTAACTTTTCTACTTTCAATTGCTATCACTCTGTATTGCAATACCATAATAAGGCATAATAAAAGATATGTAAAAATATTTAAACATTTTTTTGGCAGAAAAATGGTTCATCTAAAACTAAGGACTTCACGCCAACGTCTGCAAAGTCAAAGGTGGCTTCAAGATTGCAAAGCTTCCAGAATTCTGGAAGTCCCAGCATGAGCAGTCCGAAGCCATCGACACCTGCAGTGGCTGTTGTTGATGACAGAACGGAAAGTTGGCCTCATTTGAAGCTTCCGTTCTTGCAGCCTGACAAGTTGCAAGATGCCAGCAGACGGCGACCTGATGATCCAAAGTACAATCCAAGAACATTATATGTTCCTAAAGACTTCTTAGACAAGCAAACTCCTGTAAGCGTTTGGTGATTAAACGATATCTGGTAGTCGTAATTCTGTCACTAAAGGTTTTAAATCATGTTTGTAGGGCATGCGACAGTGGTGGGAATTGAAGTCACAGAATTTTGACACAATTTTATTTTTCAAAGTTGGAAAGTTCTACGAGTTTTATCACATGGATGCTGTTGCCTGTGTTGAAGAGTTACGAATTTTGTATATGAAGGTAATTTCATTACTTCGTTGAGCAGTTATTCTTTTCAAGCATTATTTAGTATACATTTAGTTATGTGTGCATTGTATTTTGTGCTTCAGGGAGACTTTGCCCACAGTGGATTTCCAGAAGTTTCTTACAGTAAAATGGCATCTACTTTGGTTGAGAAAGGATATAAAGTTGCTCGTATTGAACAAACAGAAACGCCGGATATGATGGCGGAGCGCTGTAAAAGTGAGCTTATTACTTTTATCATTAATCAACCCTATTTTCATTATGATCGTTTTCTAAAAATTAATTGATGTCAATTTCAGAAATTAAAGCAACGAAATTCGATCGAGTTGTGAACCGTGAGATCTGCCAAATTTCCACCAGAGGAGTTAGATCTGCCACGTTCCAAGATGACAAGATTGCAAATCCGTTCAGCTCCGAATCTGTGTTTTTGTATGGAATTGTTGAGAAAGTTAAGGTAAGAACTGGTAGTATTTTACAGTATACTTGTGCTCAGTAGTATTCATAGTGCAATGTTTTTTGTATTCTTTAGACAAGTTCCTCTGGAGTAACTGAATTTGGAGTTTGTTTTCTCGATACCACAATCGGAACGTTCTACATCGGGCAATTCCAAGAAGATCGCTACGGTTCTCGTCTTCGAACTCTCTTAACCCATCATGTGCCTGCACAAGTAAGTAAAGGCTCTTTGAAACAACGTGTATATTACTGTATATGACTTATTCAACAACATGTAATTTTAACGCATCGCTACGTTTAAGATTTTATACGAGAAAGGAAAACTCAGTCCAACTACTCAGCAGCTTCTAAATAACTACACCGACGTTCGAAAAGACCCTCTGCTACCGGAAACGGAGTTTTGGAGTGCTGAAAAGGTATTGAAGTATTTGGCAGAACAAACAGTATTCCAAGACAAGAAATCCGGATCTATTGAATGGCCAGATAACTTAAAGCAGTTTTTGAGTGATGGTGAGTGCAAATAAACTTTCGAACTTGCAACTGTGAAATTTATTTATTGAAATTAATATGTATTTTTAGGAGATACTTTAAATCTGACGCCTAAAGATGGTTGGGAACTGGGACTTAAAAGTTTCGGTGGGGTCGTATGGTACCTTAACCATTGTCTGATAGATCATGATTTACTATCACTAAAACGATTCGTCGAGTACAAACCAGTTGATATTCTAAATGAATCTTCCAGTCAAACTGTTGTGAACGGTCCTAAATACATGGTGAGCAAAGGTTTGTTAGATTGTAACGATAGTCAACAATTATTCAAGCATATGACTCATTCGCAGGTTTTGGATGGAATCACCCTTCGTAATCTGGATATTACTGAAGGACAGAAAAGCCTTCTTTCTGTAATCGATGGATGCACTACTCATTTTGGCAAAAGAAAATTGAGGAACTGGCTCTGCATGCCTCTTGCCCGTCCAAACGAAATTTCAGCAAGACTTGACGCTGTTGAAGAACTTATAGGCCTCGACTCAGAAATTAAGAACAAAGTGGGCCCACTCATGAAGACACTCCCTGATCTCGAAAGACTTTTAAACAAGTGAGGCTTCCTGTTTCCTTCGATTTGTGTTTACTCTTATTACGAAACTCTTAATTAATGGGCGAATTTTCCATTTAGAGTTCACTATTTGGGAAGTTCCCACAGAAGTAAAAGTCATCCAGACGGCCGAGCGTTTTTCTTCGAAGAAGTGAAGTATTCTCGGAATAAAATTTCAGACCTCCTTTCAATACTGAAAGGATTTAAGATTTGCGAACAGATTATCAATCTTTTCGAAAGTAAGTCGTACTTTAAATGAACCGTGTACGGTTTCGTTGAACCCTGTTCTAGTGATTTGTTTAACTGTAGAAAACGACTCGGAAATTAAATCAGCATTATTATTAGAAGTCATTGCTGACTTTCCTTCAATTGGAGTTTTGCTGAAAGAGTTTGATGTAAGGAGTTCTGTTCATTCTTGAATTTTTTATTTAATCTTTTTAATCAATACTTTGTTTACTAACATTTCAGGAAAAATTCGACCATAAATTAGCAGCAAAGGATGGGAAGATAATTCCTGTCGATGGAACTGACGAAGAATTCGATAACGCCAAGAGAGCTGTGATAGAAGTTGAAAGGGAAGCACAAGACTATCTCAAAGTAGTAAGCAAAAAAGTAAGAGCTCAAGTATCTTATTTTGGCTCAGAGAAGAAACGATATCAAATAGAAGTACCTGATAAAGTCAGTCCGCCTGCAGACTTTGAAATGAGTTCTTCGAAGAAAGGATTCAAGAGATATTACGACGAGAAGACTAAAGTACAAACACACAAAATAGTGTTAGGCGTGTAATAAAAATGTATTTTAATTAGAAAATGCTCATGTCTAGGGATTTCTGGCGAGAGTAATGCAAGCAGAGACCAAAAGAGAAGAGGTGCTGAGAGACATAACAAGACGGATCTTTGAGCAGTTTGACAACCAGTATGTAATTTGCACGAATGTTTTCGCATCGCTGCCTACTTTTATTATATATGCTCAATGTATCACAATGTGTACTAATTTATTTTTCTTTTGAAGTCGAGAGACGTGGAAGCAAGCTGTAGATTGTATTTGCACGTTAGATGTGCTTCTGGCCTTGGCAGCTTTTTCATCTAGCGACGACATGTGTCGGCCGTCTGTGGTTCACTCTGAACAGCCATTCCTAAATATAGTCAACGGTCGTCATCCCTGCATGTCTCCGGAAACATATATTCCTAATTCTTGCAAGCTGGGAGTGAATGAATCTGAGGAATCTTCACGTCGCCCGTCGGGAACCTTCATTCTTCTCACCGGCCCAAATATGGGTGGAAAATCAACGCTAATGAGGCAGGCTGGAACTCTCTGTATCCTGGCACACATGGTGAGTCAAAAGAACTCAAAAGATATATCTGTTATTACTTCCTACGCAATAATGTATAATGCATTCTATTATTACACTCGTACTACTCGAATTGCAGGGATGCTTTGTTCCGGCTGAAAAGTGTGAAATGAGTGTGGTGGATAGAATTTTCACTCGGATCGGTGCAAATGATAATATCGGGGAAGGTGAAAGTACCTTTTTCGTGGAAATGAGTGAGACAAGTGCCATACTGAAACATTCCACATCGAGTTCACTCGTTTTAATGGACGAATTGGGTCGTGGAACTGCGACTTACGATGGAACCGCTATTGCCTACGCTGTTGCTTCTGTTTTAGCTGAAAAGCAGTGCCGATCTATATTTTCTACCCATTACCACACGTTAGTGGAAACCATTGAACACGTTCCCTCGATTCAACTAGGCCACATGGTACTTTATCACACTAAAATAATCTGTCACGAATGATATTCTTCTAATTGTAATGATAATGAACATAATCCTATTATCTATGTGCAGGCTTGCATGGTAGAGAATGAAAACGAAGAAGATCCAACTCAAGAGACTATAACCTTTTTGTACAAATTGGCACCTGGTGCATGTCCTAAGTCTTACGGATTTAATGCCGCTCGTTTGGCTGGACTTGACGATAAAGTGATTCGAGTAGCTCACCGTAAAGCTAAAGACTTCGAAGCTGCAGTGAACAAAGTCGATGTTTTCAGGAACATTTGCTCTCAATTCAAAACGAATACGTTTGCGCTACAGGATTCAAAAGCCATTTGCATTTGAAGCAGCAAACCTCCACAATATAACTTTATGAGTTTCTGTTGATGCCAACCAATTAACTATTTGGCACTCACTCACACATAATTAACCTATCCATAAATATATTTTACAGCATTTCCAATAGACCTAGAGATAAAAGAGAAGAGATAGTATATTCTTTGACTCATCTAGTATATTATACATTCATGCATGTTTTAAGTTCCTACTTAGAAACACATTGTGATGTGAATGATACCTTGAGACCCTCAATTAAAATATATGAAAATTAAAGCTCGTTGATTAACTTTTACAAAACCCCACTCTTGTTTTCAATATAGAAAATCACCTGACATGTAACTAACTAATAAAGAATATACACGCTCGATTAACTCTCCAGCTCAGAAGAGGTTGAACATTCAAACATTCCTTTGCCTTTGATGTTGGGAGTTTGGGAGTAGATCAAACCATGAAGAAGTGAAGTGTTTTGTGTGTGCGTGAATATGAAGTCACTTTTGGCAAAGCAACAGCAGCAGTCAGTAGAGAGTGAAAGTGTGTAGGAACACAGAAAATTAGTCTCATCTGAATCACGAAGTACTATACACGAAGCCAGCAAGAGAAAGTAGAGAGAGAGAACTGTTGAAGTGATTTCACAAGATGGGACTTTAATGACTCAAAATATGTAACGATGAACATTAAACGCTTCGTTACTTCAAATATGAAATCCAATTAGTACACAGAGAGTTCCACTTAGAGACAGAGAGCGTGAAGTGAAAGTATATATATATAGGTACACATAAGATATAGATGTATATACTCTCTATCTACTTCACTCGACATTACAAGAGTTGCATGATAATAAAACGAATCTCATAATTCCACAGGAGTTGATATGATTTTGTTGTCACATGATGTGTGTGTGTAGTGTAGAGAGTCTTCATTATTATTAGAGATTCGTAATGAAATTTGGAACTGGAAGCATTTTGTACATAGAGAGAGAGTATAGACAGGGATTATTGGTGAGAGTAGAAAGCAATTCAGCTACAGACATCTTTCTTGTTCTTGTGATGATGAGACTCACTGCTACTACTCATCATGATTATTGAGTCATCAAATAAGAGAGAGTCCGAATCAAGAGTCCCATTATCATCGGAATCCTCATCAGCAAACTTAAGAGTATCTAATGACGTTTCCTTCACTCGACTCTTTCCTTCCTCCTTATTCCTTGTCCTCATCATCTTATTCCTCTTCTTAAGGCTTTCTGTCGTCGTGTATGAAGTTGACATCATTTCCATCCCGTCGTCACAATCATCATCATTGTCATTATTATCGTTGTTTTCTCCAGTCAAACTTAGTCGTATGAGTCTACTCGCTTCTTCTTCTTCTTCCTTTGTAGGAACTGAACTGCTTGAATCTTGTTCTTCCTCCTCTTCTTCTTGATCTCCTTCTTCTTCTTGAGATTCCTCTTCGTCAATTCCACCAGAACCAGAATAGACTTCTGAGTTCCACAGAACAAACGCTGGTTCCAATCCCAAGTAACTTCCAGGAATAGTTCCAACATTCATTACGTCATAATCATAGTAATCCATTTCAAAATCATGATCTGCATCTTCCATCCGACTTGCCCCACGAGACTCTGAGTCATCTGAACATCTCGCTGTTGCACCACCACCACCACCACCACCACTGCTAGTCGCCACTGAAAGGTCACTCTTCCCCAAGTCGTGATCGTGACCTCGTCTCCTCAATCGGTTATTATTCTTGTTCTCTATTCCTTCCTTATTCTTATTCCTTCTCGTCTTTGTCTTCGTGTACAAAACTGAAGAAGATGAAGATGACGTCGTAGTTCCATCAATAACTTTCTCTCGACTTGCTCGTCTCTTTAAATTCTCTTGTTCTTTCCGTAATTTCAATTCACTAGGACAATAAGCGTTTATACTGCTGTTCCCTAAACCACCCCCACCCCCTCCTCCAGACAAAGTTGACGTGGACTCATTCGTGGGCGTTTCAGAAGAAGAGTCAGATCCACTCATAACTGGACTTTTAACCGTCCTTGAAGGATTCTTCCTAGTCTTTTCCTTTCCATTTCCTTCCTTAACTCTCTCAAGAGTTCCAACAGCAGTTCTACGAAGTGTCCCCCCTCGACTTTCCTTATTCTCTTCCAAAGGAACATTAGAAAACCGTTTGCTCCTTCGTTTCTCATCTTCCTTCACCCGTAGATTCCTCTCAGACAAAGACACGGACCGGACAAGTTGACAATAAGTTGTCTCCTTGTTACCTTTCGAACCTGAGGGTCCTCCTCCTTCCCTGTCATCCTTTGCATTTCTCTTTTTGACTAGAAGACGAGTAGGCGTGGTTGGAAATGACTTGGCTGCTGCCAAAACTTGATCCGGTGGAAGTCTACTTGGCCTCAAGAGAAAGTACTTGAGTCTTAAAAGTCGAAGTCTTCTCCAGTAAGTGTAGTCAAATGACATGAGAGTAACTGAAGTGCACCTGGAAGAGTCATCTCCCCCTTCGATAATTCTTCCCCCTTCTCCACCACTCCCACCACCAGAACTCGCCCCTGATTCATCTTCAAAGCACCTTAACTCTTTGTACTTCTCTTTCCTATAGAGCTTAATTACACATCCCCCTAGACCAGAGACGACAATCGCCACGAAGAAAAAGAGCAGTACAAGTTTTACCACGACGAACGTTTCGAAAGGAACCAAAGCTACGGTGGCAGTTCCCACAGGTCCTCCTGGAAAATCCACAGAAAAAGTCCCATCACTTTTACTCTTAATTACCATTAAATAACTATTAAATTAAATCTCTGGGGTAAATTGAGACTCCTGTAATAAATTACATCTCACCTTGAGGAGATAACAAAGAAGACTCACTAGCAGCCGAAGAAGCAGCCACAGTAGAATAATAAGCAATGAGGTAAATAAACTGTCCCGAACAATTCCTATTAGAAGCCGAAGCAATAGACAACGATGGTCCAGTAGATTCCAATGTCCACCAATTGTTTCCACCACCACCACCACCACCCTCCTCACTTTCTGCATCTTCTGTCCCTGCTCCTTTCACTTGATCATAGAAATGAGCTCCCTCAGCCTCTTCTGAAGTTATCATCTGAAGCAAATTGGAATCCGTCGTGTTCCCATCTCGAAATGTTATCGTCACACATTGTAAATCCATTTCTAGAATGTCCAGTCTCACTCGATCTTTCTCTTCCTTTGCCTAAGAAGTCATAAATCAAAAAATCATATATAAATATATACGCAATCTCTCTCTCCTCAGTACAATTAAACACTCCATCACTCAACAACATCCACGGAGGAGCCAAGAAAAGTCAGATTACAATCTCACGAACAATCAATACTAAAAGTCAGTACATGTGAGCACAAGTCTCAAGGGAGAAAGCGATCAAAAAGAAATCATCTTTCTCTCTAGATTACTTTCTTCTGTTCGCATTCACGATATAATATTAAACACACACACACACACACAACTCCACCGCTCTCTTTATTAGTAGAATCGTTTAGAATTAAACATGGAGAGACTTTCATCATTACTCTTTGTATATATAAATTCCACTTTCCTCTCTCTCTCTCTCTCCCTTTCACAAGTGAACGAATATCTGAGCAACTTGTTTCCAATACAAATGTAAAACGGAGAGAGAGAGTTGTTTGTTCACTGAAGCTTTAATCCTTCTTCGCTTAAGCTCAAGTCTCAAGAAGAACAAGAAAAGAAAGCTCTGCTCTTGC
>Ga0194135_10002826_pt1 | contig 10594 bp, 10 predicted proteins | sample LitLau_LLRF_2013_FD_134024 | JGI IMG/M metagenome (GOLD analysis project Ga0194135, IMG submission 134024) | Freshwater sediment microbial communities in response to fracking from North America - Little Laurel Run_MetaG_LLRF_2013 (version 2) | ecosystem: Environmental > Aquatic > Freshwater >... | reverse complement strand
AGGAGGGGGAGCTCCAACTTCAGCAGACGCTTGTCTTTCTATCGTTCACTCATTGATGTGCCATCGACAAGGAGGCGAAAGCGAGTCTTTCGCTAAAAGAGCAATTGAAAGTCTCGTCAAGAAATTGAAGGTAATGATTCGTAGCTGCAAGCGTCGATATTTTATGCTATGTAAGATTTTAATAGTTGGATACTTAATTGTAATGAGTAATTTCATAAATTCCAGGAAAAGCGAGATGAGTTGGATAGTCTAATTGCAGCAATCACAACGAACGGTGCACAGCCATCAAAATGCGTGACAATTCAGAGGACACTTGATGGAAGATTACAGGTTTCTGCATTTAATTATTAACGGAGTGATTCAGTATTACGAAACTTTTTTAAATACTAATCATTGTTCTTTGATTAGGTCGCAGGACGAAAAGGATTCCCTCACGTAATCTACGCCCGCATATGGCGATGGCCCGACTTACACAAAAACGAATTAAAGCACGTGAAATATTGTCAATTCGCGTTCGATCTCAAATGCGACTCAGTTTGTGTCAATCCGTATCACTATGAAAGGGTCGTTTCTCCTGGAATCGGTGCGTTTAGTTAAATCTTCCCCTTTTCCAGGGTTATGTGTTATTTATTTAATCTTTCTTCTCAATAGATTTAAGTGGACTATCTATCCAGTCCCCCAGTAATTCTCGTCCCATCAAAGACGAATACTCAGCAGGGCCAGTTAAGAGCGAATATTCTGCAGGTCCCATCAAGGACGAATACTCTTCAGGGGGAACCCCATCTTCCTCCTCTGTTCCCCAAAGTCCCCTTCTTGACTTTCCGTCTTCTGGTGGTCAACTCCCCCCTCCTCAGCAACAAGGAGGACCTCTTCAGCCAGGTCAACAGCAGATTCACCAGCAACAAATTCCCCCTCAGCAGCAGCAGCAGAGACATCAACCTCCTATGAATGTTATTGTGCCGTCGTCTGCTTCTCAACAACAACAAGGAGGAGGAGGAGGTCCATCAGGAAGCTCTTCAAATTCAATTGGAGTTGTCCAAGGACCTCAACCTCAAACAGTTCAACATCATCCGCCAGCCGGAGGATTTGCATCTCCGAGAGGAGGACCTTCTTCATCGTCTGCCGTATCTCCTCCTCTCGACAACTCTCAAGGACGTCGTCCCCAACAAGGAGACTTTTATGGAGGAGGAGACTCGACAGGAAACTATTCATCTGGAGATTTCCCTCCAGAAACAAACGGAGGTGGCAGTAATGGGGGAGGAACTTACGGGTCGTGGAATGGAGGTGGACCTTCTTCCGCATCTAACTCAGCGACACTACAATACAGTGGACAAGGACAAGGAGGGGGAAATGGAGACCTCAGGTCACAAGGATCGTATGCCCTTCAAAGTCAAATGTATGGGGGAGCTGGTAGCGGAGGAGGGGGAGGAGGACAAAGTTCTGTAGACGGTGCTGCAGGACTACTAAGTCCTGGAGGACTCTTGTCATCTCAACCTGCTCCAGAGTTTTGGTGTTCTATTGCTTATTTCGAGCTGGACACACAAGTTGGAGAGACCTTTAAAGTCCCATCGTCTCTTCCTTCAGTGACTATCGACGGCTATGTGGATCCTTCAGGAGGAAACAGGTTTTGTTTAGGAGCTTTGTCAAATGTCCACAGGACTGAGCAGAGTGAGAAGGCCAGGCAAGTTAAAGTAAATAACAACTGTTCGGGGGCATTTATATGAATGAAGTCTGATTGTCCATATAGGCTACACATCGGGAAGGGTGCCCAATTGGAAGTGAAAGGAGAAGGTGACGTTTGGCTCCGCTGTCTCAGTGACCACTCAGTCTTCGTACAATCATATTATTTAGACAGAGAAGCGGGACGATCTCCAGGTGACGCTGTTCACAAGATTTATCCTTCGGCGTACATCAAAGTTTTCGACCTTAGACAATGTCACCGTCAAATGACTCAACAGGCTGCAACAGCCCAAGCCGCAGCTGCTGCCCAAGCTGCTGCTGTTGCAGGACACATTCCAGGTAGGAGATAACAGAATATATTGCAATGCATTTCTGATCTCTAACATGCTTAATCTATTTATGATTCAGTTGGGGGAATAGCGCCAGGAATCGCATTAAGTCTAACAGCAGCTGCAGGAATTGGTGTGGATGATTTGCGAAGGCTGTGTATCCTCAGATTGTCTTTTGTGAAAGGATGGGGTCCGGATTATCCGAGGCAAAGTATCAAAGAAACTCCCTGTTGGATTGAGGTTGGTGGCCATTTAAGATTCTCTTCTTTAGGACCTTAGTTCAGATGGATTACTTATTTTTTGTATTCTTGTATACTATATTTGTAGGTTCACCTCCACAGAGCATTACAATTGCTTGACGAAGTTCTACACACAATGCCCATTGATGGCCCACGCGTTGACTAGAGTGACCTGAATTGATATGACCTCTCAGCGACGATGATGATATGATTATTATGACCTCTCTACTTTCTTCTCTGAGTTAATCACAAAACACAGTTTATATTGTAATATATTACTTAACTAAAGAGTGAGTTTATTATTCAAATACTGAAATAAACATATTATTGTTTAAAAAGTTTATTTCCTAATTTTTAATAATTATTAAAGTTCATGTATAGTTATTTAAAAACAACTCAAAAAATGCTACGGGAAAAAATCACACACTTGAAGTTCGCTCTTCCACCGTTTCACCTAACAATCAAAAATTTCCTTCGCTTTGGAGTTATTTTGTCTTGCCATTTCCCGCAGGGCATCTTTATATCGCATCTTCTGGGGAATGATATCTGCAAATAATGAGCCAAACTCTATTACGCATCGTTATCAAATGCATTGCGTAAAATCGAGCTTGCCACAAAAACTTACCCTGGAGAAACTGAAGCTTATTATTAGAATGCGTGTAGTCAGCCAGATTCTTGTAACTTAATTCTTTGCCTTTTCCTCCAGCATGGTATAACGATTCTGTCACTAATGTTTCTATAAACAATTCCTGCAATCAAACAAATTGGAAATCATTAATTAAAGCTGTTATAAGACAACAAATGGATTAATAGAAGAATCAAACTTACAGCAGACTTTGCAATCAAGTACACAACGTCTTGTCCGACCTGATCAATCTGTGGGGTCGATTTCATCACAAGCTTTACTTTGTTCAGCGGCAGAATCGCTTCCATTTTCCTTTTATTTCCACTTCCTCCCGCAGGACTCTTTGAAACTTTCTTTGGCGAACTACCCGTCGATTCTTGACCTTTCATTTTCCCCTTCGGCGAGACCTTTGGAGAGGCTTTCGGTGTAGCGCCCGAACCTCCTTTGCTCCCTCCAGACGACGAAGAAGGTGTTGGTTGCTTCTGATGGTGACTTCCCCCTCCAGTAGAAGTGGAAGTTCGGCTTATTCCTCCAAGATTCTGTTTCCTTTCGTGTTTCTTCTTCCCTTCATCACCACCACCACCTCCGCTTGTTCTATTATTCTGTTGCTGCCCACTAGACGATGCCGTGGGTGATGTTGTTGACGTAGGAGATGTTATGAGCCAATCCGTCATCTTCATATTCTTCATCTTTACAATGGTGCACTTAAGTAAATGCAATAAAATCGATCACTGTTATTGGTTTATTTCTTAGCTGGTTTATTTTTAAAACACTTATGATACAACAATAAACTCCTGAAGCGGTCACCAAACTGACGACAGTTGGTGGTATAGCTGAGAATTTAAAATTGATGAGTTTGCTGATTACTGGCAACTGGTTTCGAAAATAATAACAACTATGTAAACTACAATAAAACGATGTACACAATAAACACCGCTCAGAGGAGGGATATCCCGCGTTGAACTCTATGCTCTCACCTATCGCAAGCTCCTGTGTCCCAAGCTAGGCTGACAAGAAATGTTCCAATCCAAAAGCTAGTGAAAGTGGGACTTCGACTATAATGCCTTGATATGAAAGATTCTCATGTTGGGTGTCACGTATAACAACGCCAACGTTTACATTCTTTGGTTGGGTGTTGAATTTTCTATACACTTCCAACCAGTTTTTAGAGATGAATTGCTTTGGTGGTGGTGGTGAGGGATAAAAATCGATTGATCTATGGCCTAAGGGTTGCTCAAGTGCCTCCTCCCAGTGCGAAAATATTAACCCATGAAATGAACTTTTTTGTTATGTTATGTAATCAATCCATTTGTGATTTATTAAATCCATTAACCCTATTAACCCATGACTCAATTATCAAATGTTAAATAAATAAAAGCTAGCAATATCATTCATTTTGAAACTCATTGTTGACTGGGTGGTGATTGGAAGTCTCCTCCTCCTCTACGTAACGTAGGATTTTTAATATGATGATAGTTTGGTAGAATCCTACTGAGGATGTCAACTTGGAGTGTGTGTGCCTAAAAATTAAAAATATTAAACTGTAATAGTCATCTTCAGTTATTTCAGTAATAATACTTTATAAAATATTTATTATACTTATATCTTACTGGAGGTTTTTCTCCTGCAATGCGAAGTCTCAAGGGTTGTCCAAAGAAAACCGAGTTGTCCTGCAACTTTGTTCCAGCTTCTTCATTTTCATCCCCCTTTCCTTCCGAATTAGTGTTCTCATTACCTACACGAGTCCCAGCACCAAAAACACACCCACTAGGAACCGTTAAATCTTCTCCCACAAAACCTTAATAATTAACATCATTCGAGACTTTATTTAGCTCTATAACTCACATGGCAGTTTTGAGATATCAAATGCTTACATCTCGTCTCAAAAACATTATGATCCCCAATACTCTTCGCTAACACGGTTGCTCCTACTTCAAAAACGTTGTTATTTCCAATAATCATCGGCTCAGGACTCCTATTAATTACATCAAGACAAAAACATTTTAATTACATACTCTCACAACTCAACTCTCTAATTGAAATCCAACTTGTTCATTCCTCTCGGTTTGTCATCCCATTTTGATTTTACAGATTCTACTAATTAAATACTCAACTTTCTGTCAGATTCTTACCCATTCTGAATAGTAACAAGTTCCTCAATAATATTTGATTCTCCAATGACAATCGGCCCTGCGCCTGGAAGGACCTTAATCTTCGCACATGGATGAACGATAGTCTTCGCTCCCACACGAACATCTCCAGAGATCTCAGCTTCCACACAGACTACCGCCCCCGTTACAATTCCCCCTCCAGACATTATCCCCTCTAAAGTTTCAGAAAGTATTTCAAATCAGTCTCCCAAACAAGACACAAAACAACAAACCACTTAAAAAATCATCCATGGAAAGTCCTTTGTACTTTCTCTCTATACATATTACTACTCTCTTTTACTTTCAGCTATCCCCACTAAACATCAGAGAGTAGACAAGTTCCAATCAATCTCCCATCCATTATCTTTTACTCCTTCAAAATATATTCTTCTATTGTCTATCGCATTATTTACAAAGTTGTTTAAGGTCAACGCATCCTCAAGACAGGAAGAACAAACAAGTAGAACAATACACAATACTCTCTTGATCCCGATTTTTTCAATATCTCCTCGAATCTCGATTATGTAAAGACATGTTCGCGTTTTTAATAATAAAATCCCATTTGTTTAGTCGAGCATAACTCAATAACACACACACATACAAATACAAACCACCATGCACCATCATCATCATATTCATCATTACACTATTAAAATATCATCCCATGCCATGCAAATTCTTTTTTCCTTCTTCTGTCTTCTTGTCTCCAGGAGTCACGTACATTTCACAAGTGGAGGACTCTTTATATTCCTTCAGGCCATCCTGTGTCCCTCTACTATTACTTCTGAAGACAAAGACACACAAAACTAAAGATGATAAGGACATGCTAAGCATCATCCACTTATCCACTTCTTTTCGTCCTTATCATCTCTCTCTCTCTCTCTTTCCTACTTCTATCGTCTAAGCTGACTTTAAAATAATTCTCTGCCGCAGTTGCGGAATTACATAATGGAATCTTCCTAGTATTCCAACATAACAAATGCATGAGTTACTAGTTATTCATCTCTCATAATGTTTCATACGTATGCGAATAATTCTCTACTGTTGTGTTTGGGGGAGTTGATCATCATTAAGTTCTGTGCGTAATGGTACCCTTGTGGTTTCCCCTTATTCGTTTATTCCGAAATTTCCAAAGCTCCTCTTCAAGAACTACACAGTAGTGCGAACTGTAACAAATGCTAATTCAACTACACATAGGAAATTCGATGCAAACTGAGTCAAAATAGGAGATGCAACGCTAATCATCCTACAAAATACAACAGGGTGACTGCCAGCATCTGTAGCACATTAGATGCAGCAGATTTCTGGAAACCTTTCTTCGAATCCTCATCGTCTCAAGTTCCTCCAGTCCACTTCCAAAAAGTTGTACTACTACTACCATGTCTCCAGGAGAGTTGTTTATATTCAAATGTCCATTGTTTTTTTATTCAAATAAAGGAAGCGAGGACATATAGTCAGTGTATTATGAGCATTCATCACGCACTCCTCTTCGTAATGAGGACATTCCAAGTCCCAATTAGCATAGGAACGACCTCTCACTCATCTCACGGCCGATTGTTCCCTTGAGATATATTTCATCTCCCGTCTCAATCCACCCCAAACGTACAATCCTCCCCTATCTCTTCGTCTAACATTTCATTCCTCCCGTTATTAATTAATTAACCGAAAAAACCCGAAAAACTCTACATAGATCGTCTAGACTTCCTACACTCGCTTTAGGGGGTGGGGTCCTCAAATAGCAAAGTAATTGAACCGATGGAAAAACGCTCTCGAGAATATTAAACACACCTCTCTAAAGCCCCAAGCATCTCTCGATCTCTCTCTCTTCTCTCTCTGTTCATCTCTCACTCTTTCATTAACACTTCCTCCACAACACAACAAACTCCTGTACGATATGAAATTATATTACACACGATCTTCCACACATTCTACATTTACTTTTCTATGTAGGATACAAATTAACACCTTCCTTCAAAAGTTTACGACTCCCCATTCCTTGCGAGCAAGCTAGCTGATAATACGTACACAGTCATATCTTCCAACAAACAACTTAATCTCACACTCGATCTTTGCTACCAGACACAAAACTCAGGTAAGTTGATCTCAGTATGTATATATATATCAAGTCGTTCAAAACCAATTACTAAAATCTCTCTCAACACTTCCCTGCTTATTCTTAATTCCTCCTGCAGAAGAAGACGCAGATTGATTGGGAACCTCATTAGGGAGTTAAGCACACGGTCATTTGGAAATGACCGTAATAATAACTTTACAGCAGAAACCTATGGCTAAGCTTAGCCTAGCCATCAACCGCCACGTGAAAAGATTAGTTTAATGAGACTCTCCTCGACTCATAATATCTCTCTCCGTACATATATAAGCAGGTGGGGTCATCTCATTAATTCACACCACCACTCACCAACTCACCACCTTCATCACATACACACACACCGTTTCTTCCACTTCACTTGAGAAGACGACATTCATTCTTCCAACAAGAAGAAAGAACAATCAAAGCCCAGAGCTGAGAGTCACATACAAGTTGCAACTTAGAAGAACACACGCGGACGAGTCCCAAGGGACAACTTGGGACAAAAGTTGTGTCATCATCATACTCTTGGAAGGCGGATACTATACTCTTGGAAGAGGAGACATGGAAGCAAAGGGGGTGTGGTCCTTAGTAGCCGGCAGGTGCGTCGAAGAGAGCAATCCGTCGACAGTCACTTTGTAAGCTCTCTTGTGATGCGAAATCAACACTGTCATGGAGACGCTCTCTTTAACGCGCCCGTCATTTCTTCCGTAAGGTCTAAAACCACCCCCACCACCACCGGTGACCAACTATACGAACCTAGAATACAAGTCCTGCTCTACTAAATCTAAATATTATCGTATTATTCAACTTTTCTTCTCTTCCTATGTTCATCTCCAGTTCTCTGGATAATCTCAGCGGAATCGTCTTCGGTGGAATCTCTTCATCTACTTTTGGACATCCATTAATTAACACCAACTACCTCATTCTCTTTTATACCCGAGAATAAAGTCTTTTTTAGTCTTTTCTAAGCTCTGCTGACTTGCTCTATTCATTTAGCAGTGTCTCTCCAGTCTCCATACACTTTACTTCAGCCATAGAATACTTAGACTAGATCCTCCGTAGTAAACTCACAATCACAGCATTACACCCTCTTTGTACAAAAATTCCTCATGGACAAAAGTTTACTCGGGTTATTGAAAGAAATCACTTACTTTTTGGTGACAAATTCCTCACGTCATAAATAATAAAAGCACAAAAAGAGAAAGGCTCGGGACACACACACACAAGTACAGTTTCAATCTTCCGATTCTCCCGTCCAATACTTCCAATGATGAAAAAAGATTCTTCTACGTATGAATCAGTGTGTGTGTGCCTTTCGAAAAAGTTTTGCTCCCTTATGGTCAATTAATATTGTTCCCTCCTGCCGGCACTTTTCTTCCTCCGGGAATTTTCTCTCCAGTAGAAATAGACGACCTTCTCTTTTCGGTCTCCAAACTATTCAAGACGAGAGAGAGAAGGTGATGAGGGATGGAGAGACATAAACTTAAGGAGTTCTCGATCTGCTGAGGGTGTGCAATAATAAGGAAAAAGCTTCTAGCTATACATAGTCCAGAGACGGTGGGGCTTTCTCCAGGCTTTGATTTTAATTAATAATTAATCTATTAATCCCTCACTTAATTACGTATCGACATCACATCCACGTCAACATCAATGTCAACCTCAACACACCACCAGGGAGGACTTTGGCTCGAGTCACATGTACCATAACCAGAGTGTGCTTGGTAATATCCACTTTTTCCAGGATTTATTTCTTCCCAGTATTTATATTGAGAGGGTATGTAAAACACCGGGGAAAAAATATCATCGCCTTCTTGATCGTCCTTGTTCTCTACATAATATTCAAATTCTGCTGGATTCTCATCCTCGCCACGTCTTCTCTCAAGTTGAAGTCTCGTCATCGTTTCCTCCTCTGTGTTGTCCAGCAATGGAAATGATGCAGACTCAGCCAAATTATTTATGACAACTGGCGAGGACTGTCCTTCTTCTTCGCTTACTGTCCACTTTCTCCAACAGTCCTCTTCACCGCCGATACTAAAGATATTATTATTATTGTCCAGGAACAAAACTCTTTCTAAAAGTCTTTCCACTCGGACAAAAACAGTCGAAAATAAAACCACCGCACCCACAGTAAAAAAGAGAACACTCAAAATTCTTACAGTAAGATTGTGTTTAGTAGTACTACCAACACCGAGACCAGAGGGCTGTCTCAGTCTACCCCATAAAGTGTCCAGGAGTGTCTTCATGTCAACTTCCCAATATTGCTCACCACTGGAGAAACCAAAGAAGTAGCAAATCCGTCCTAATAATCCTCTGTGATTTATGCACACAACACCTGCTCATTCTTCGTCTTATACTAAACTTTCTCTCCTATTCTTTGATCCGCTGGACAACTTTCTCCAGGAGGGACAAACACTCAACTGACACACACGAACTTTGCTCTTTCTCTTTAATATCATCTAACGACGACATGTACAGGGAAAGCCTCCAAAGGCAAAAGATAAGAAAAGCATCTTTTTCGTCAGTTTATATATATCTATTGCCGGAGGGTTACATGTTCCAGCAGTCTTCGCCCAATTCGAAACACACAAGACACACTTGGGTGGAAGATAACGCTTTTTTGAACAATTCTTTTGAAACTTTTACTTGTCCAGAGGTACAGGGGTAAGCTGAGAGAGCAGCACTCCAGAGTACCTGTCAGTAACATTACCCTCGCTCCAACTAACTCACCCACACCAATATATAACCACTCTACCCGTCCTTCTCCAGCTTCTCCGTTTTCTTTTCTCCAGATTTCTCCAAAACATTTCTCCACGACCCACCCCATCCATCCAGAGCACAACAAGGAGGAAGACTCTCTACTTTCTATACTTTCCTCTAACTCTCTCTTTCTCTCTCTCTTCACACACTCCAACAACAATCTAACAATCTAAACCCTCCACTTTTGGTCGTGTTCCTCTTCTGTTTTACTCTCTTTCTCTGTCTCTTCTCATTACCCTCTCTGTAATAGGGCCAAAGCAAAAAGAGGAAACCACTTAAAACCCCTTAAAAAGCAAAAAATTCTTTTTGTGCAGTTATTGCAAAAACATTATTGTCATTTCTCTCCTATCCTTCTTCGTGTCATTAATAACACGTGCCTTGCCTTATTACTCTTTGACAATGATTTAAAATCCCTCAGGTCACACACAAGCACTAACATGATAACGATTCTTCTTCTAGAAATATAAAAGACTTTGATTTTTCAAATACAAATCTCTTTTTCCTTCCTTCCTTCCTATCTCTCCACAAATGAAGCAGCAAAAGAGATGAGAGAGCAAAAGACCACATCACCTTAACATCTACACGAAGTCTTATCCCTCTTCCCAACCTTCTTCTGTTCTTCTGCTTGCTGTCCACTTTCATGGATAATCTATAAAAATCATAATCGTAATAATAGAAAATAGGGTCTTATAGAAAAACGAACTGGACACATTCTTTTTTTT
>Ga0194135_10002825_pt1 | contig 10596 bp, 2 predicted proteins | sample LitLau_LLRF_2013_FD_134024 | JGI IMG/M metagenome (GOLD analysis project Ga0194135, IMG submission 134024) | Freshwater sediment microbial communities in response to fracking from North America - Little Laurel Run_MetaG_LLRF_2013 (version 2) | ecosystem: Environmental > Aquatic > Freshwater >... | reverse complement strand
TATTTGTGATAAAATAGGAGATTTGCAGGCCGCCATGTTTTAGTCTTTTTAGGGCTCTTAAAATCGACCCTGCCTAAGCTAAGCATGAGATTCTCCGTTCCGACCTTAATATATCCTCTTAATATGACCCCTAATTTCATAGATTGAATCAATCCCATGCATTAATAACAAATAGCAACCAATTACTTTCTTTACAATAGGAACCCACCACCCATATAGATACTATAAAGACAATACAATTATTAGACATATTGACATAAATAAATATAATATATAAAGGTGCGAAACTTTCATAGATATATTTTGACAACCGGAAGCGTTAATTGCACATTTCTTTAGGGAAAATTCTTTAGTAGATATTGTGGTGACTAATATACCTATATATAGAAATAGAAATAAAGAAAAATATATCGTGGGACGACTCTTCTCATCGCCCTAATATTAGGCAGCCTCCTCATATTTATGGAGGGTACTCTATACATTTATAAGTAGAATGAATATGTTACTTCTAAAACGGAAATAACACGGAATAAAAGAATACAGACAGAAAAGAGGCCAACTTTTTACCTTGTTGGAAATTCAAAGTACTTGACCACGTGCACCTGAAGCTCCTCTGTCTGAATCCAATTTTCAAAACTTTTCCTTCAAAGCGATCCCATCTCACTCCCGCCCTCCCTCCGTTTCCCCTACCAGGCTTAGATTCTAAAGTTATACCTTAAATATTTATTTCTGATTTGCCTTTTCCTGTTCTTATTACAGGAATTCCTGGTATTATTTTTCAGACAATAAAAATAGGTGTACCTACCATCCCTACACCTACCTAATACTTATACGAAATCTTACTGTAATTCTTAAGATTTTAAGCGTTTTAAAAAACATGAGAGACGTCTTTTTTAAAAATCATTTAATAGTTTGTTCTATGTATGTTAGGTACATTTTACACATCAGATTTTGATTTTGGTAGGCGCATGTCCGAGTTTACATAAGGTTAAATAAAAATAAAAATGTGTTATATACAAATATTTTTTAGAAACCCCTAATTTATATATTGACTGCTTCCTGCAAGTTGTAAATAGTTAGTCGAGTTTTTTCACACTAAATCATTAACATCTGGTGCAGACACATACCTATGTATAAAGTTCACTCCCAACACCATATAGGTAATTTCTAAATATATTTTACCTACCTCGGTAATTTGTGAACTTTCTCATGCACCATTTCTCAGGTCATTTTTTTCCTAGGTAAATTTCACCTATAGGATTTTTCATGTCAAAACGGGAAGACTCTAGGAAGATAAATGGTGAAATACGCCAAAAAGGAATATTGGAAAATTTCAAGTGATTGAATCCATCTCTACTATCCCACAATAAAATGAAGAGAGAGAATTTTGGAATTTAAAAGTGAGGCGAGCTGTTGGCGGGTGTTTGACAGGAAGTGGCTTCTACTTGGATGAGTGGCAGGCTAGGCGAAGGGTGGCTCATGCCCAAGGTACAAGCAGCGTAGCGCTGTTCTCACGCCCACACTGAGTCAAGCCGGCATAATACGAGTATTCCTAATTTCCAAAAGCCCATATTTTTTATATTGTTGTGTTTTTTAATTCGTTTCTGCTTCTGACGGTCAATTTTAATTTAAACTTCATTTATAATAAGTTTATACCCGCCGGTGAAACCCACCAGAATTCGCCATAGGACGTCAAATTGTTTTTAAATTTCCATCAAGATATATTTTTTAAAGAAGTTTTAAAATCACACAAACCGTTGAATATCGGTGTTCGTCCGAGACAAGACTTGATAGGACTCGATCTAGCAAGTGTTCAAGGGTCGAGGTCTCGTAATGGAGACCGGGGATTCCAATGAAGTCACCATTCAGTGAGTGAGTGAGTCTTTTTCTGTAAATACCTTGGCTAATGGGATGGCATTGCAGGTGGGGCAAGTGGCGGTAATGCTGTTTCAACTGCTCAACATCTTATCGACGCGCTAAATTCAATTACTAACAGTTGAGCGGCAGGAAAGTGTACTCTCCGCAGCTGCTATATACCATGTTGGGACTTTGCAACTCATCTTTGTTCAGAAGTTTGCGAATATTGCTTCTTGTAGACGTAAATATGAGTTGTTTACAGAATCAGATTCAGCATAAAACTAGTTTATGATAGGGAAAACCGATTTCCTGTGCAATGTCTTAATTCACCGTAAATAATGATTAAATTACACCACGGACATTGTGACGTCACACTTTACACATCAAATGGCGCGTGCCGTCACCTCCATCAACTTTCTGCAGTTTCAAACATCATAAGACGAAGCAAGACATCGCATAGAAAAACGGGTTTTTTAACCTAGGTTTGATAAATTATTCGTTAAATAACTCATTTATATTCTTTATATTCTTGAAAATAAAAAGGGCCAATGATGCAAAAGCAGGGCTTAATTATTCGATACAGAGCAATGACAGGTATAAGGTATAATACGGCTGACTAGACCTGTTTTTTGCTTTTGCGTAGCTTCAAGCGAAACATCAAAAGTCCTGGAAAAATGTGTTTTCAGTTACATGTGATACTGTAAGGTTTCCCTACGCAACAAAATGCCCCAGAAGGCAAACAACTGTGAGAGACACCGGAAAATATTTTCAACTTCAACTACGTAACTTCCTAATTTTTCATTGTTTGTGTAGTATTGGAACTGAGAATCTACAGGCGGTGATGCATACATAATCCAAAACAAAAGTAGTTGTTGGACCTTTTTGGTTTCAGTTTATTACAAAATTAGATTCAACATACAACTTAGATAAGGAAGTTCAAACTGTTTTCTGTGTCGGGTCTTCAATCGCCATAGTGTAGAGAGAGTTGCCCATAAGTAATGTGGAAATTTGTGCCTTCACGCGTCCTATACAAATCGCATTAGACTCGGGCACAGAGAAAAGGTTTAACTTCCCTACCCTAGTCTTCATACTGAATGTGTAATTAAATCAAACCAGTGCCACATATGCCTGCATTATGATTGGACTATTTTTTACTTGCAAGTTATCCGCAATATAACCAACTTTTATACTTCGCGGGCAACTACTGCCTAATATTTTTACTAAGCATTATTCTTGCATGACACTACTACAGCTATACGCCAAGCCACCCGGCACTGCGCAAAATTTATTTAAAAAAAAAACTACTACAGCTATCATATTGCCCACTATGATCACTACAATTTGGCACTTGCATCAAAAAACAATTTCCACTTTTTTGCATTAATTGTGTACAGAAGATCGAAATAAGCCCTGTGCAAATAATTGTTTTTATAGTGGCTAGTTTTTTCTAAAACTGATAATGTTCAATAACAATTTTCTCACTTTCTTATGAGGACATAACACACTTATGAGATTTCCCGTTCTAAAATCTGGGGAAACTTTTTCTTAGTAAAAACTAACCATTACAAAAAGGTTTTAAGGCTAATTTTTTTTGACATTATAAACGCAATTATCGCAACAAAAAGCGGATATTTTTTTCCATGCAAGTACCTTATTTCTATATTAAGCTTTCTTGATATGTTATTTTAGACGCGGTTCCCAAGCAATAAATCCTATGTATAGTATGCGAAGATAATTTCCTCATGAATACATCGAATATCTTAGGTAGCAGATTCTCTAATATTTGCATAGCTTTGTATCAAAGGCAACTGAATCGTTTACCATAACGTCATTTTAAATGCCGCTTCCTCTGATTTCGTTTTCACTTAAAAATTAAAATTGAATATTCAAAAGACACGTTACGTGGGGCTTGCTTGGCTTTCTAATTTATACCTACAAGTAGGTATACTCTTACTTACTGTAATTGATTATTAATTCCTTTTGACGTCACTTTCTGGTTTGTGAGCAATATTAAACACAAAGCGAATGAATGGTGCAGTGTTATTAATTAATTTTAGGATTTATAGATAAATACCTATACGTTGTACCTACGTACCTATATAGGTACAATGTCATATTATATTATTTAATGTCGATTATTGTAGGATTGTATAGCTGTACCTACACTCGTATAAATCAATATTTGAATATTTCGTCTCGATGAGAAATAATGAAAAGACGATATGAAACGATGACCGAGTGTTGTGAACATTGTGTCAGGAGTTTGACGTTTTGCATAATATGATGAACGACCCCAAGATAATAATAATAGTAATTAGTGTAATCTACAAAAAAAATTATTAAAAAAAAATGAAAATTCAGAAAATTGTCTTTGATACAAAGCTATACACCATGTTCGCAACACTCGGTCATCGTGTCATATCACCTTCACATCGATGCTTGTATTAAATCATCACCACTGTTGGGAAAAGAGAATGTGGCTAGAGACAAGACATTAAAGAGATTAATTGTTGACATCAGAAACTTGTTTTTATGAACTCTTGGGAGTGCGAATGAAATTACATTTTAAGAGTGATAGCTGCAATAATATGATGCCCAATTTTTCTTGAGAAAATGAAATGTCAGATTCACTTTTGATATAGAGTATAAAATATGACATTCACCATGTATTAAATAATCTTTGCTATTACCAAAACCCTCCCAGTATATTCAGTAGGTGCCGTATAAATTCAATTCTAGCAAATTCTGAAATCGTAGGTCCTCATTGAATTCGTGGGAATTAGAATCTGAATCTGAAAACCTCCAAACCCCATAAGAGCCAACGTTCCACGTTGCAATATTTGAATTGAAACGTTGCAGGTTGGAACATTGCACAGCAGTGGATGTCTACCATTGTCTATTGTCTCCTATGAGGCTTGAATTTTTTCAGATTCAGATATTCAAATTGCCACTAATGAAATGAGGACCCCTATTGATAGGTATATTACGTACGTATAGTGAATAGAAATCATTGGCAAAAGTTTCGAAAATAAAATTATGTGTTGTAAGCTCTGAGTCCATTGTTTGTTTTGTCGTTGTTTGTTAAACTACGAGTAGGTATGATTTCTATTGTGCTGTGTTTGCGCGACGGGAATTGATGGCTTGAGTTAATCTAATAATCTGTGCCGACGCCATGAAAACCTTGCGAAATATGACACCTGAAATTTAATCTATTATTTTTTGTAAAAAAAGGGGATTAAATCTTGGGAAATTGGTGTTTATTGTGCCTTCTTTCATTGCGCGTTCTTTTTACCATTACCTACTTTACCTACAAGTAGTCCTGCGGACAGTAGACCTCGCGAGATTTCTCCCTGTTATCGGCCACTTCCCGTGATCGAGGCTAAGGCAAACTTCCCCATTTTCCCCCAATTTCTCCCTCGCTTAGATTTTTTTAACAGCAACCTGTGAGGAACCGGCTACTTGACATGTCCCCTAAAAATTATTAAAATCCGTTAAGAACTGTGGCTAGGGCAAACTTTCCCCCTTTTCCCCCCAATTTTCACCTCGATGAGATTTTTTTTCGCTGCAACCAGTGAGGAACCGCTAGTTGACATGTCCCCTAAAAATTAATAAAATCCGTTAAAAACTATGGTTATTTTCCCCCTATCAAAAAAGCTCTCGACAAAATCTAATATAAAAATTAAGGAATACGTGTGCAAAGTTTCATCAAAATCGCTTTAAAAACTGTGACCTGACAGACATTCAGACATCCTGACAGACAGACGTCCGACGAAAGAAAAAATTCCCTATCTCGTCGAATCGGTGACATCGCTCGCTCAGTCAATTATGTTTTTTACAGAGATTGGCAAGACAAATCGCCTAATTCTGATTTTTGTTGCAGTGGTAGATCTTCAAAGCTACGTGCAAAGGTTACCATAATCGGAATATGGTTGATTTCTGGTTCCCTAGCAGCGCCCATGGCTATAGCGCTCGGCGTGGAAATGATAGAAGATGGACCCGGCCGCACAAAACCCTTCTGCTATAATATTCATCTCGAAGTAAGAGTATATTCGCTGAACAAACAATTTCAAAAATTTTCTCGAGAATAAAATCTGAGGGATTTTTATTTTGAAATTTAAATTTGTCAAGTTGACTTGCTAACATTATTTCCTTTGAATATATGCAGAAGCAAAATACCTACTCCTTCCATGTCTCACCAAGAATGTCTAATCTGATATTTCAGAATCCCATATTTATATTTTTTATTCTTCGAAAAGTATGTCTTCAGTCTGTTATAAGAACGACTGTACGAAGATATCCTACTCCACTTGCTCAATCTGTATCTTCCTTCTCTTTTACACTTACATATAATATTTGGGGAAGCAAACTGTCGAACACACCTTTCGGTGTTCGAAAATCAGGTATATTTTTTATGCCTAAATTACCCCAATGTAAGAGTGAGAAGAGAGATATCTCCGTGCGGTCGTACTTAGAACTTAGAACAGCCCGACTATAATACATACCCATTTACGCAAAGTAAAGAGCAGTTCTTATTCAATAGATAATGAGTCCAAACAACCAACAGAATATGTTTTACTTTAAAGGGCCAGCTCAAAAAAGAAAATTATGTTTGTTTCGTTAAAAACGACCACTTCCAATATCACACAAATGGGGATCCATTTTTTTACGTTTTAGCGTTGTTGTTACAATCTGATGGGCTGACCATTAGTTACTCAGTTCGAATTTTATTGCAATGCATGACGAACGAACGTGAGCAGGATAATTCTGATAAAATGAGTTTTTACTACATTACATGATATATGTTTTTTTCTCATATTTTTCCATTGGGTTACGTGTGGCAACCTTTAAATTAATATTTAAATTGAAAAAGTTCCGGGGATTTTTCTTGTATATTTTTTCTTCTGTCTAGGAGGAAGTAATGCTCAGATACAGAATAGTGCTGGTGACCCTTCAGTACATAATACCCCTCATAGTCATCTCTGTTGCTTACGCAAGAATGGCTTCCACTCTTTGGGGTTCAAAAACACCAGGTAATGCCCAGGACACCAGAGATGCTAATTTGATGAAGAACAAAAAGAAGGTATGTGAAATATTAATTGTTATATTGAGCAGAAAGAACGTCATTTAAGTATTTTTCACATAAATGAGCCCGGGGGTTTCAACTGAAGAAAACTTACAAGTAAAATTCTAAAGCATAAAAATTTATGAAATAAAAAATGTTGTCACAGTATTTTAAATACTTAAAATGTTTTCCTATCTTATTTCGAAACTCTATCTATATTCTATAGCATCAATAGGTAGCCAACTTTTGTCATGTTGGTTTTTAGAGTTTTAGACATGGCGCTTTTTACTAAAAGTTTGGAATAAGAGCCTCTATAGGTGGGAAAACTACAACACCACAACCGATATCGATGTCCAATTTTGTAGATACTTCATGCACATGATGAAGTACGTAGTTCTCGTAATTCAAGCCTATATCGCAATAATTATGTTTACGAAAAAGGCATACGCACACCCAAAAGAGTCAAATTCAATAACTTGTATAATAATTCCATTAAAATAGGTTTACTGGTTTGGTTAAGTACGGAAGTTAAACAAGGGAAACGAAAAGGATTCAACATCTTTTGTGTAATTTAGATGGGTGGGTAAATATCCATTCTCTAGATATTCAATAAAACGAACTTCTCATCGTAGTCGAGAGACAGGTACGTAAGCACTTGAGTCTTCAGATTATTTAAAGTGGGTGGGGAGAAGAAGGGGGAAATGCTGTTGCCTACCATCTTCCTGTTGACTCTTCCTAATTCCAAGTTTCCAAACAAGCATCACTTATTCCAGCTTACATGAAATTCATTATCACGTAGTGATTAGTCTAAAAGCGACAGATAAATTACTGTGAAGACAGAAGACAGTACAAATTGCTGTAGAAGGCTCCTTTTTATTCGTAAATTCGAAGCGAATAATATTTTCTGTTTGATTATGAATTGAAAATGTCTAGGATGGACGCCTGCGTCTGACTAACAATAATCATAATAATTGGGTGAGCCAGCCCGCTCAGCCAATTAGATATATTAATGAGGACTAAAAATAAAAATAAAGAACGAAATATTTTCAATATGCGAATTCCGCATTGTGCATGGCAACTTGGAATCGATGCGGTGATTCCTAAAAAATCCAAAACAAAATTTTTTTATAATTAGTTTATGTATACATAAAATCAGAAGTGGAATTTATGCCTGCGATTTTATGATTAGACTTTTTTTAACTTTAAAGCTATCCCCATATAATCATATTTTATACTTGGGGTAAAAAGGGCTCAACTGGTTAATATTTTTAGCATTTATAAGATCTAAGAGAAATATAAAGAACCAAAGGCCAGTGGACCCGAGTATTTATCGGGACCGTAAACCATGATAAATTAAACATAATTTAAAGTTTTAATTAAAAAACATACAGATTTTTCTCCGTGATTCTCATGATTCTGGAATTAGTCAGCAGCGGGATTTTAAGACTTTGTGATTGCATCTGGCATTCCAGTCATTGGCGGTTTCATTAAATTTCCTTTATGAATTTTAATATTTCTTACAGACGGGAACCAAGTGCTATTCATTTTCTCTTTTCACAACTCCTATTCTCGTTTTTATTGGATTCGCATTTTTGATTCTTTTGTCATTTATTTTTGCTCTTTCCTTTTATCGCCACAACCAGTACCAAAACCACTCTTTCTTTGTGAGTGTACGTACTAAAACCTATTTTATTACAAAATAATGTTCTTAGAGCTGACATTTGTTTCTTTGTACCAATCTTCATACAGAGAAGAGAACAGAGTGAGTCCGTTGAAAAAAGAAAGATCTCAGTTACGAATTTTTATTGGCTCCCAGAATGTAATAAAAACGCTATCGGTTAATTAGAAATTGAATTTTAGAATTTAGAATTTTACTTTATAAATCAATTATTCATGTTTATTTAGACGAGTTTGAATTATGAATGCAGGTTGCAGGTTGATTCATGTCTTTTTTTCTTGCAGGTTATTAAAATGCTGGTCGTTGTGGTAAGTACAAAGAACAAGCAAAAATATGAATTACAATTTTGAACTTTTTTGTTGTTGACAGCGCAAAGAGCTTTTGTTAGATAGGTACAAATTTTAAAGGAGCCATAGTTTGAGCAATATCAGCATACTGCATAAGGCATACATTTATTTCAATCAAGATCACACATTATTATCATAGTTTCATTGTGACATGAACTACATGAAGTATAATATCGAACAAATAAAAATTTTTGGCTAAAATAATTAATTTCAATATATTTTATTGTATTTTGTGCATTTGGCTCACATATTTACAAATATATACGTACTCGGAAGAAGCACATAATATCTTCCTCCATGATAGAAAAAATGTATTGACACTATCACCATGAAGTAACTACCTAATCGAGGTAGGCACCTTGTTGGACATGAAAATTGTGAAAAAAAATCACACGTTTAGCCCTCCAGCCTTATTGTGTCAACCCAAGTGTACAAAGGTTTGAGCGCTTGTTCTCTGTACTAGGTTGCTCTATTTGGCGTCTGTTGGCTACCACTTCAAGCCTATAATCTTCTCCAGGACATGTTCCCTGCCATCAACGAGTAAGTACGTTTGTTTATTATCTCAAATACTTATAAATATTTTCTTTTTTTATAATGGGGTTCACTCTAGATTTAAGAATTGTAAGAATGCTTAAGAATGTCCGAAGTTACCATAGCAACCAGGTCGCGTGACAGCGCTCAGTCAATATAGCTTTTTAATTGTACCAAATTTTTACGTTTAAGAATTCAAATTTGAACCAAAAAATCTGTTTCGTATTATGCAAAAAAAGGTCAAAAATAATTTTTCAATTCCAATAATAGTTTGACTTTTCTCTATGACTGTATCTCGATCGCCTTCACTGTTTTCTAGATCAAGATCTCTTCCTTCCGGCCATAATACTTTTGTAATATTATTTCCTTTTTTCCTTAGGTACAAGTACATTAATATTATTTGGTTTTTCTTCGATTGGGTGGCAATGAGCAATTCTTGTTACAACCCTTTTATATACAACTACTACAACGTAAGTGACAAAATTCTATTATATATTACGTACATATAGGTACATACGTATTATATATAGGGGCGTGGCAAAATAGTTTGGAGTCCAGTATTATAGTCGGGAGGCCTGTTTTATTTCAGCAGTTAAGTGTACGATTCAATTGAAGTTGTACCTATAATTTTTTCCAAAAATACAATAAATATCACTTTCTAGTCTATAAAGTATGATAACAATAATTATTATTAAAAGTGACAACTATTACGTATTAATCAACATTCATAAGCATATAATAGAAATGTGGCAGTCTATTTGAAATTCATTCACAATTTTCAGATGTCCTTCATAATGCGACAGATAATAATTAGACATTTTCGTAACTTTGGTGATGGGATTTTGCAAATTTTCCCCATGTTGTCGTGCCATACAATTACAGTTTCATAGAACTAATCAAAAGTTGTGTCGTGCCGTCAACTTTTATGAATTTCCCACAAACGCTTTTCAAAGTGTTTGTACCTTCATAAACAACCTACCTATACTTTGAAAAGCTACACCTAAACCAAAATTTCATGGTAGACGACTGTCATGTTATACACAAATTAAGGCAAACTTCAGAGACTGAATTTGACTACCCGTTCACCAACCCCCCCCCCCCCCCCCCTCACCATCCTTTTC
>Ga0194135_10002824_pt1 | contig 10596 bp, 16 predicted proteins | sample LitLau_LLRF_2013_FD_134024 | JGI IMG/M metagenome (GOLD analysis project Ga0194135, IMG submission 134024) | Freshwater sediment microbial communities in response to fracking from North America - Little Laurel Run_MetaG_LLRF_2013 (version 2) | ecosystem: Environmental > Aquatic > Freshwater >... | reverse complement strand
ATTTCAACAGGCGAACACTAAACGACACTTTGGAGCTGACAGAGATCTCAATGAACTATAACTTGGTGGACAACCAAGTTCGGTATATCTTTCAGGACTCTCCTATCGTTGGACCTGTTGCGATACAAGAAACTGAAAATAGTGTCATCATTTTGGTGGCTACTGTGACTTCAGTCAACCGATTTGTGTTTACTCATCCGAAACGAATTGAAGAGGTGTGACGCGAATTTCCTATGTCAATTTTAAGTATTTGAACAAGCTATCCTGTAACATAATATTGATAATATCTTTAATTTAAACATTTAGATGCAAGGAGACAAAGTTCCATTGGGAAATATTCGTCCATCCATCTTTTATCAAGTTTGCAATCAACCGCAAATGAACTTTAAGAGTTTCAATTTGTACGAAAATGCAATAAGTAAGTGAATTTTGAATTTATAACGAATCATTTATAATATACTAACAACTAAAACTAACATTGTTTCCTTGTGCGTTGCAGATATTTCAGTGCCACTCTGCGCAGCTTGTCAGTATGTAGATCGAGGAGCACAATTAGGCGAGTGTGTCTTCGCGTTTTCCTTTGAAAATGGAAAGATTCATGTGTATAAGGTTTCTCGGGAAGATGCACTAACATTACATGACCTGAAACAATCGAATCTTTTTGCAAAGATATCGGGATTCGCTTCTCAATTCTTAAAGTGAGTTTTATATACACAACACTAATATACATCTAATTTTGAATTTGCATTTGAATCATTTTTTTCGTATTATGCGTTTGCATTTTCTTCAGAGGACCGTCTTCAACTACAGATGCTGTGATAGGCATGAACTTTTTTACAACTCGTGCTGGAAAAACCATTCAACTGGTCACACTTGGGATGAATGGGACTCTTAATTTGTGGCATTGTCCTAGTTTAGACACTTTTAATGAGTGGCTTATCAAGCCTTTCGGTCTAGTCGATGAGAAATTCGCTGTTGATGCCACCACAGGTAAGAACAAATAGGAGTACAACTTACAATCTACATTGTCATTGTGTAACAGAAATATTTTAAAATATATTTAAACAATTATATTTCAGATTCATCGATGCTTCTACGAATTTCCCAGGAACCAAAACAATTACCTAAAATTTGTGTATATATCCCTCCTGTTGGATTCAAATTTTTCCAAGTAGTTAAAAATACAGAAGCAGCATTTAGCAAATCTTCAAATATCAGTCATTCCCCTTACGCTCTTGTTGAACACGACTTGATAAACTTTCGGGTAAACCAAATTTTTACTTGCATGACGTCATATTTAGAAAAGAAGTACTAATAAGTAGAATGGAATTTATTAATATAGGGGCAAGAGCTGATCGACTTCTCTTTGACATCCGACTTTCTCTTCATTCTCGTGAGCAGTGCTGCAGAGGAAGCAGAATGGGAAGATTGGGAGGTCAAATATTGCCAATTAAAATGTGAAGTAGCTTGGCAAAGTTACAAAACCTTTAATAAGGCTGTACTTGAGGATATTCCAGACACAGATGTGGAAGTTTACCCAACTTCAATGGATGCGAAGGAGTTCTATATGGATTTGATCTTTAATAAATGCTCCTTCAGTGCTGGGACAATAATTCAAGCGCTTCGAGTAAGAAAATCATGACGATCATGTTCTTCTGAGTTCATATAATGGCGTTATTACAAATACTGTATTTGATTTACAGATGTTCAAAAAGGAAGGGGATGAAGAAATCAAAGACAAAGATTGGGAATCACTCAAAATAACTGCCATGAACATTATCTACCGAGAAATACAAATTGAAACCTCTCATACCGACTTCGGACTTGCGGATGATGAATTTGCAGAACTAAGTCTCAAATTGTGGCTACAATTTTACAACTCTTGCGTAGAATATCATGTCGTAAGTGCTGTGTAAATTATTTTGCATTAATAATCGCAAAAATTAATGTAATTTAACTAATATTATCCATTTTTGTATTAGCACACTGTTAAACCACTTGGATTATTTTTCGAGGCCAGCACCAAGATGCTGTGCATCGTTAAAAAATGTCGAATTTCGTTCCTACGCCCAACCAGTCTTCAAGAGACGATGTACCATTTTCCACAATTTTTTGGCAGTGACATTCCATCAAGACACACAGGTAAAATACAAACACTTTTTTTTAAATTTATTAAATTGTAGACAGAAAACAATTGTTTTTATTTGACTAGACGAGCAAGAGTTCCAAAACCTGATGCTTACGAAGTACATGAACCTAATTAAGATGGTAGAGGACCTGTTGATTGAAATTTACGCTCGAAAAATAGAAAAACATTTACGTGGAGATCACGACAGAGTATTCGACGTCTGCCGTGACATTGTTTCTTTGATCGTTGACAACGATCCAAGTTGTCTGGACGGACAACGAAGAAAAATAGTTCCAGAGTTAATCAAAAGAGTTCGAGAACTTGGAACTTACGGAAGTAGTGCAATGAAGATAATGATTCTCAGTTTACATTCATGGGAAACCGAGAGCTCAGCCTTTGGGGAAGCGATGGACGGTGAAGGAGACGATGAAGAAGAAGAAGGAGGAACTACGATTTCTAATGTTTCAGACAAATTCATGGGCAGTAGAATTGGATCCCACTTGGCTTTTAAATGTTTAAAGCAACTGCTAGACTTCCGTTTTATGGTTGCACGGGATACACTACTGTTACAAGAACTTCTCAATTGTCTACTCGGACCTTGGATAATTGGACATGAAGAAAAAAGTCTTCAATTTGATGAAGATGACAAGTTCGCTGCGCTAACCGCAACATTAAACTGCTTTGCTTGGAGACAATTGGCAAACGAAGCAATGGTACCTGTACAGCCTTTTGTCAAGTGAGTAGAATAATTATAAATAGTTGATAGAATCTATATGTTCTACTAGTTCAATATTTAATTGGTTCTGGTTAAAAAAAGGGATCGCGGGTTAAAAGTCTCCAACATTTTGAAGATCTTTACGGGTGACCTTTTGAAGTCAAACGACAACTCGTACATGGACAACTGGCCTACCAAAACAATAGAAGCTTTCTTAATGTCCCAATTAGGAGGATATGCAGCTCGTGCTCGAGTTAGTGGAGAGCGGAGTAAACTTTGTGTACTTGCATTTGCTGAAGCTACTGGACGAGTCTTGTAAGTTCTTTTAATTTTGAGTCAACGTTTCAATTTTCAATAATTATTTGTTATTCACTTGCTTTGGGTTTAAACAGATGGGAAATCAACGAAGAAAAATCACGAAACCGCCCTTTTGAAGACTTCTTGATTTCTTCTTGTCAATACACAACACTTCTTAGATATGCAGCGTATATGCGCGACTATTTCACTTTTGCTAAATATCCGTCCAGTAAGTATTTTTATTAATTTCTAATTGCAAAAAAGATTGGACTTCATTTTAATTATTGATTTCCCGTGTTTAACTTTACAGAAAGGTTTTACACCGGTCTCGCTCACCTCTGCATGGACCGTGTTGAACTTTCGATGGCTTTCTTTACTAAAGTCTTGTCACTAGATTTGGAAACTGATATTTGTTTTGTCCACAAACTTTTGGAATCTTCACTTAACAACGGCGGCGATGCCTCTTCTGATAGCACCTGTGGATCCAGCCCTCGTTTAGAATATTACATAAAAGTCATCAGCATATTCCAAGTGTTCGAGATCTCATCTTGTGTTAAACGACTGGCTGAAGATGCTTTCCGAGTCGCTCTTCTTGAAGGAAACGAAGGAGGAGCTACCCAAATGTGTTCTTTGGCATTCAAAAACTCTCTATCTTTAGAAGACTATAAAGGAGCTTATAGTCTCGTTCTTCGAATGCCAAGCTATGAAGAAACCGACGGTGGGAAACGTCGTGAGCGTAAAGAAAAATTAGCCTCTCTTCGAATGCTCATTAGCTCTCTAGTACACAAGAAGGAACTTGATGTCCTCCTATCTCTGAATTTCAATGGGACCTTCAACGAAACCGAAACAGTTAGGGATCAAGTTGAAAATATTCTTGTCGCTCAGGCTAATCTTTCAGATCCTCTTTGCAAGGATGGAGCTTACCAGATGCTTTATTTGTATTATCTGAAAAGGGGCAATTTCCACAAAGGTACAAACAGCAGCAAATTAGTTTTGTTTTTGTACTACACATTAAGTAGGTAATAATAATTATCGTTTTAATTATCAGCTGCTGACATTATGTACCACCGTGCTATGCGAATTGGAGAGAAAGGCTCTGGTTTGGAAGGACTTGAAGCGCAAAAGGAAGCCTACTTGGATGCCTTGACTTGTTTAGAAATAGTTCCTGACGATTCATTAAAATACGTTGTGCAGCGGACTGGAATTCCTCAAGAACAACAACAGGAGCCTCAGAAATCTCAGTCTAACAAGGCAACAGATAAAGAGGTTTGTTAAATGTCTTATAATAATTATTTAAATTCGTACGGTGAATAATTAACATTTGAATTTAATTACTGCAGTCTGCTGGACCCACAAAGGAAACATTGGTGACTCGAAGGATAAATGAAGTTGATATCGAATTGCAACTTATCGTTCTTATGGTTAAACTAGCTAAGCGAAACTTAATTATTCCAAATCCAGTAAAGATTTTGAGTAAGCTCTTTTGTAGTGTTAATTTTAATTATTTGAGGTTACTCCTGAATTTTAATTTGCAACAATTTCTTCATTAACTTCAGGTTTCGAACCGGAAGCGCACAAGACCACGGAATGTCTAGCAGCAAACCATTACTACGACGATGCTATCAAACTAGCTCAGTTATGGGGAATCGAGTTGGCTCCAATTGTATCGATGTTTGCTAATGTTTGTACCAATTTAGTTAATGATGTATTGCCGGATAACGAAGACCCATTTGATTACGTGCGGTACAATGATTTATCAGGTAACAAGCAATACAAACATCCCTGCAATTAAATTACGAATGAAGAATTTTCAAATTGACACTGAAAACATTTTGGTTTTGCAGAGCTAACTGTCTGTGAAGGAGGAGTGGTAGACATATCGTTTAGACTTCTTCGAAAGTACACTGAGACATTGGAAGCTCCAGCAGAGTCGACAATTCACAAGGAAGTGACACTTAAGCTTCTTGCAGCTGGAATAGAACTCCCCCAATGGCTTCTTTCGTCTTACAAGGTAGGACAATAGTCAACAAAATATGTATATTAATTAATGAGTTAATCTCTGATAAATGGCATTTAATCACTTGCAGAAGAAAAATACATGCCAGTTACTCCAATGCTTCATGAAGTACGGCGTTTGGGGCGAATGCACAAAGCTCGTCTTGCAACTGCTCGAAGCAACTTTAGGAAGACGTGACTGTTCCGAATTCGACAAAACTATAATAAAGATTTCAGCGTTCGAGCACACAGAGCCAGCTATTCCATTCGATGAAATTAATGTTCTTGTAACTAATTTGGAACGCTTGTCCCGAGATGAACCTCAGCTACTGAAGGTACAACAGCCAACTTGTATTTTGTTATTTCTTTCTATCCCTATCAGATAATACTGACTTTTTCAATATTATTTAGATGGCTGAAGAAATCAAAACTAATGTGGGATTATTTACCGATCGAATATTGGAATGTCGACGAGAACGAAGATCCATGGCTCAACTATAGACTCTATTATATGTATATATTATGTATATTACATTTAACTTCGTCGTTTTATTTACCTTATCTTCCCAATTCTATAAGTCTAATCATCATATTATGATGTTCGTGCATCATTTAAATTATTATTTTCTAATTTCTCGAATTCCTCGAGATTGTGTAATTGATAAATATATATAGTCTAAATGTGAATTTTTGTATTCGGAGTAGAGAATTGATGTTTGAAGAAAAATATAGACACTTGACTAATGAATAGAAATCAACGCGTTTTGTTTATACCTCTAATTTTGTTATTTCATGTGCCCGGAGTGCAAAAAGAAGGGCTAAAGCAAGCCCTGCGAAGGAATTTGCATATTTTGGCATGTGGGGAAGATGCGACGTATATTCATCTCGGCACGTGGAGCGGGTCAACTTGGCAGTAATTCTTTGGTTGACTCTCCGGGTTGAATGAAAACATTGTTATCTAATTTTGTACCAAGTGTGACTTTTCCAGTAAATCTCTCCAGTGACTCCGCAGTGACCTAATATTTATTTACAATGTTGGAAGATGACGACGAAGAAATCCCCACGTTAGTCGCCGCATCTCCTGAAGAATCATTAAACCAACAACTTCCCCAACAATTCAAACCAGATAGTGTTGACAACAATGTCGACCCTGCAGATGACTCCGGTCGACCTGGAGCAGTTCCAGTGACAATTCTCACGGGATATCTCGGGGCTGGAAAGACAACTCTCCTTAATTACATTCTCCATGAACAGACTGACAAGAGGGTTGCCGTTATTCTTAACGAGTTTGGGACAGGTTCATTTTTTAATATTAATCAATCATATATTCAGCATTCGATTCAATAGAGTTCCCTTATTATTTATGAGTTTATGTGAAATATTCATCAGGTCCTCTTTTGGTTCGTTTTATTGTTAGAAAGTTCGATGGAGAAAAGTTTGGCTGTTGGGGACAAAGGAGCTCTTTATGAAGAATGGTTGGAACTTCGAAATGGATGTCTTTGCTGTTCAGTCAAGTGTGTCATTGTTCATGCATTGTATACATAACATCTTACAACAGTCACTCCAATAAATTTTTGAGTTTACAGGGACAATGGTGTAAAAGCTCTAGAAGAACTAATGAAGAAACGTGGAAAGTTCGACTACATTCTATTGGAAACAAGTGGCCTTGCTGATCCTGGTCCTGTAGCCTCGATATTTTGGCTCGATAAGGCACTCGGTGCAGATGTCTTTTTAGATGGGATTGTCACTGTTGTTGATGCGAAATATGGTCTTTCAAAACTACAAGCTCTTCCTGAGGAGGAAGAAGAAAAACAAAGTGGTCCGTTTAGTGCTGCAGTACGTCAAGTAGCCTTAGCTGACTTTGTTATCCTCAATAAAACTGACTTGGCTGGTGGAACTGATCGACTTGAACAAACGGTTGAAGCTATCAAAGCCATCAATGCTCAGGCTCCTCTGGAACAAACTTCATTTTCCAAGTAGGTTTCAAAAATTCAAAGCTATAAATCAAAATCTCTTTCAGATATGTGATAAAGATTTTCATCTATTTCTTTCAGAGTAAAGCTAGACAGAATTCTGGATTTAAAAGCATATGACGATCCCAATAAGAAACGGTACGGCTTTTTTTATTCAATTACTTTCAATTATTGCTCTCTAGAGTTTTTAAATATCTATTTCCAGGCTTGAAGAATTATCAAAAGAAACCCGAAAAGTCGAAGAATTCCGTGGAAGTCACGTAGGCCAAGGAGTAGGCACTGTTTCCCTCACTCTCCCGACTCCTCTCGTTCAACGACGACTGGAGAAATTCCTCCAGAAGATTCTATGGGAAAGAGAACCTTCAGATGACTACGAAGTCTGGAGACTTAAGGTACCTCATTTCTGTATAGCTCATCTTTTACTTTTTAAACCCCCTAACTTACGTATCATCTCTATATTCCCTTACAGGGCCTAGTGTACGCCGCTTCCGACCAAGAACTACAACTTCCCGACGACAATCTTATTCCTCTCATGATCCAAGGCGTTAACGAAACCTATGAAATCACCCAAATCACATCAACAATAAGTGAAGAAGAAGAAGATTGTCTTTCATCCACTTCTCCATCCAGTCGCCTAGTTCTCATTGGTAAACTTAATAACTTCAATATTGCGAAATACTCAATTAATCTTACACAACCATTACCTTTCTCACTAACCATTGTTATTTTTATTGTTTATTTTTTTGCGTCGCTCCCACCAGGACGCAATTTACAAGCACCTCGTATGATGGAAATATTCTCATCAATTTCTTCGACAGCCGTATAGCTTAACACTCACATTTCTGGAGTCACCGTCACCAGTGCCTTTTTATGGATATTAAGATCCTTATGTGAAGTGAATGCATCTCACGTAAAAAATCCAAAAACTATTACTTACTTACTTAGCTTTCACACGAGGAAAACCTCTCTTTATTATTATATTGTAATAATATTACTTATATATCGAAATATAATAATAATTTCCATTTTCGCTCTAATTTCCACATGTATGTATGTTCTTTCACATCGTACGATTCCATTTTTACAACAATACACAATTATTACTTAATCTTAACATCTTTTCTTAGCCTCTTTTCATTTAGACTTCCGAGCTTTCTCTGCCTTAGCCTTAGCATTAGCTGCTTCTTTCCTCTTGAGATAAACATTTCTGAAAAAATTCGCGAAAAGAATAAAGTACGAAAAGTACATTGCAAGAGCAAGATAAATGTCTCCATACTGACGTCCACACTCTCCACCTCCAACTGTGCAAAACAACAATAAGGATACAATTATTTCAAAATTCCGTATCCCACACACAATTCCCCTGTACATGATAATTGTTGTACTCCAGTACAATCCTCATTAATAATTGTCTACCTTTCACAATTAATGAATGAACATTTATCCAGACTCCCACGATCATCTGGCAAATCTGGAGTGAAGTAATGACCATAGCAAAACTTCTTGGAATTTTAGCTCCCAGTGCCTATCAAGTCATTAAATGTCTCATTTTAAACTTGAGCTATTTTTCCAATAAGTTAAAGCAATTTGTCTGTGTACCTTCAGTCCATAATACGAGTACATGATTCCTGTAGAAAAGGTTTCAAATAAACATTAATCTCTCAGGAATATAACAAGCGTGATATTTTACAATTTATAAAGACATTTTAGTGAGCAGAGAAGTGTGCCTATATATTTAATTCCCACGGTGCTTAACTCCCATGTATATTTAACTTGAATGCACCCATGAAACTCTCCTCGAGTGTGCTAACTATCATAATTAACTATTAAATGAGCAGAGAATGAGGAAAAGGCCGGCTAGCAGACAAATATTCCCTAGCATGCAATTTTGTATGAAACCTATTTAACTTTTTCTGCATTTAATTAAAGCACCGAAGTACACTGTATTTTGAATGCCAAAAAGTGAGACTTGCTTTACACACGACTACACAAATTACTTACCATGGACGAAGAAATTCATACACATGAATAGCTTAAGTGATGGATCATACTCTTCGTATGTAAACCAAGTGTAGAGCATCACTGTAATATGGTGATACCTAAAGCAAAAATCAATTTCATTTTCGAACACCTAATGATTTTTCTTTTTACACTTAATCCTTCGAGTTCTCACCAATGAAGGAAGATAAGCGGCTGCTTCCTCAGCACGATAAACGCTGTATCTCCCAACTCCACCATTTTCGACACAGTACACCAAAATCCCCAAAAGACAGTCGCCATATTATGTCCATCCCTATCATTATAAAACTGAATATAAAATCCCATTTAACCTTTATTTATATACATATAACCTCCCTTAACATTTACCTAAAGCACACCGAAGTATGGAACCCCCCAGGTAATTTGAGAATATGAAGAATCTCCGGAACAACTCTAAAGAACCCATACACCGAGAACGTAGCTAAGAAGACATTCCAGAGAAAGAGTGGTTTCCTAAGTTCATAAGGCTTCCTCTCTCTCATCCACCTCCTCCCAGTGAAGATAAGACTGACATAGATAAGCGAGGCGTATACGGATAACATCCAATGTTCTCCTAACCATCCCCTCCACTCGTCAAAGTGGAAATCTCTCTCAAACTGATACACTTCCAAGTACGAGGGATCCTTTAGTGGGGTTGGAATCCTGAATCTCGAAGGACTCGTTGCTCCCGTTAGATTTCTCATGAACGAGCCAACCACTCCCACTCTACCCGCCGCCATATCCCTAACCACTTAATAATCCTTAATTCTAATTCAAAACTTAACAAAGAAATTGTAAATCTACCCCTGCCCTTCAATCGTGTACACTGGCCCACTTGGCTCCTTCTTCAAGAAGATGTTTTCTACTCCGTCGACGAAGGAGATTTCGCAAGTGAAACTGTGAATGAATGTTGATCAAGTCTAAATATGAAGCAACAACGCTGATGCTGCGAGTTGCTCGTACGAATCGAGTGCAAAAGTATATGAACAAGTTCACACACAACATAAATTCATAGGCATACCACAAACCAGTTTGCATGAACGAGAGATGAATACAACTTCATATTAATGCAATGTGTATTAAAAGGTGGATCATTGAAACTGCTGCTGAGGCTTCAATAGCACGATCCTCAACAGTGGACGAATGAATGAGGTCGGAATATCTTGGGCTTTGTGGTCATTCGACTCTCCTCTCATCCCACCACCTTCATTAACTACTAAAAGAGTCGAATGATTTAACATCATTCCCTTTCATTCGTGATTAAGTGGCGAATCAATTCATACAGTGTACAATGTAATACATTCTATACATGAATACTCAGCGTTAAAAATTATGTTAACAAGGTCAAGTATTCATCAGTCATCATAGTCTTATCTTTATTAATGCTTATCCAGCCATTCATCAGCATAATATAAGTTAGACTTTGTATTCTCACGTTGCCATACACTTAATAGTTAATTATTAACACT
>Ga0194135_10002823_pt1 | contig 10598 bp, 4 predicted proteins | sample LitLau_LLRF_2013_FD_134024 | JGI IMG/M metagenome (GOLD analysis project Ga0194135, IMG submission 134024) | Freshwater sediment microbial communities in response to fracking from North America - Little Laurel Run_MetaG_LLRF_2013 (version 2) | ecosystem: Environmental > Aquatic > Freshwater >... | reverse complement strand
GTCACAACGGTGGAGTTCTCGGTAGTAAATATTGCCTCACTTTTATCTGGCGGACGGGAAAGCGGTCCAGCGCCCAGGCCCACCAGATTACCAGATGCTACATTTCCAGTACCCAAGTTATCTCTGTCAGCTCGATAGCTTCTTGGCCGACGGCGAGGGTGGACACTTCCCGGCTCTTCCCTCCCGCTTCCTGGAAAGAAAACAAAAAATTCCACAATTACGTCCCGCCAAAAAGTCCGTTGGAGTAGAAAGTAAATTAGTTATTGATTTATAATTTGCAGGGCTAAGCAATGTTCCAGCTCAACCAGCAGCAGCAGCAGCCATTCCCCGCGCTGACCTTGGCAGGCTCTCAATTCCCAGCCCGTAATCGGAGATAAGATTTTGTGGAATTAGGAAATCCGAGTCATTGGAGTGTGCTGAATTACTACCTTCCTCTTTCCTCCCCAACTTTCTTCATTGCGTGATCTTTGGAGTTAAATCCTGGGAGCCTCAGACCCTCCCAATTATTCCTGATTATCCGGATTTAATGCTCTTTATACGGGTGTCACATCTCTCATTCGTTATTGATTCCGAAACCCGCCTTGTCTCTCTCCTCCCTTTTGCCTTGTTCTGAGGATTCCAGGACCAAGTGAGTGAAATTCGGATTTCACTCTCTGCTTTCTCTCCGTCTCCCTCCTCCCTTCATTAGCCGAATTTCATTAACCTCCACCGGCTTATTTTGAAGTAAGCGACAGAAGAGACTCGGAAATGGTTTAATGCCGCACTCCCACTCCCGAATAAATTGAAACACGGGCACGGGGGTTGCTTGATGTAACTAATTATTTACGACAGCAATCTTACTCTCTCGTTCTCTTTTAAGCATCTCCAACGTATACAGTGTAAATAAAACACAATCCCGGTTCATATTTCTCAAACTCTCTGTTTGGTATTCCAACTTTAATGTAGGGCTTCTTTGATGCTTCCTTCCTATGTCATCCAATGTGCCTAGTATGGTCTTAGATTCTTTCGGCCTCTTTCACTAGTAGTATGCAAATGCGAGCCGTGTGAATTAAGTTTTTTGAATATTCTGAAGTTTAAGAGTGTTGACGCCTTCGATCGCGCCGGCACTTTCAAAACAAATGAGTTTGGAAGTGATGGAGACAAATAGTTCCTCGTCCGAAATGAGGTAATAAGTAGTAGCAGATGGTTTATATTCTGAGACGTTACATCCTAATTAAGAATCAAAGCAGCGACATTGACAAATATCACTTTTAAGTATTCGCTCAAAATATATTAAAACTCCCAAAAGTAGTAGCGTGATTTCTATTGTGGACTCAGTTGCAGATTCGCTAATGGCGACAGGTGGCATTCAATTTCCCCTTTTTTTTCTTCTCAACACTCAACTACTCCACGAACGGACGAGAAAATATAATAATTTACTGCAAAAGGCAATTAAAACTTAATAACCGGCAGGGAAGCATTTAGATCCCTTGGGGAAAACTTGTGTTACTTAATTTTGAGATAATTTAGCACATAATGTCCTCCTTTCCTTTCTTTTTTGGCAAAGGTAATAAAATTGTAACTTAAGTTTGCTCAATTCGAGAAGAAAGGAGTGTGATAAGGAGTTCGTTTGTTGGACACGCACTAACTACTGGAAAAGTTCATATTCACTCAATTTATACTAGCAGTATGTTTCCAGTTTATGGAAAATACAAGTTCGTGTTTCACTGGTTTGGAAAGTTAGGCTCCACGTTCGAGTCCCTCGGACTGTATAAGGAACTTTGGCAATAATTGTCATGTTTTTACTTCCTTGGCCCCAGTCACACCAAGGACTTTCTTTACGTTTTTGACATAATCATAAACATAAAGGATATACAGTCTCCGCATTGAGACAAATCGAACTTGTCATGCAATTCGGCAGAAGTAGGAATTTCATCCTCTAGCCAATATATCACATCGTTTACAACCTTTCCTTGCCTGATTGAAATTTCTCGCAGAACTCAAATACGGGTGTTTTTGGGGGGGAAATGGACGGATAAAAATAATGATCCCATTACACGCGCGCATCTTCCCTTATGCCTCCCCGTCGTCCTTGTTAATGAAGTGTGTGGTTGGTTGGAAACCTTTTTACTTGACAATTCCGAACGTAATTAAAAGTTTGATTGAAGTGAGGAGAAAGGATCAGGAGTGGGAATTAAAAGTTCAAATTACGAAGCCCATTACTTGGCCCAATTACGTCCGTAACGAGATTCTCGCTAATTTGAACTTAATTTAATAAGTTGTAAGTCCGACGCTAAGCCTTGGCCATAATAGGAAACTAATTTTGAGAAGTGAACAGGAACTAATGGAACATCTAACCCATATTGAAGTCTCATCTTATGCCTCCTCAGCCCTTTTTCTACTAACCAGGCCAAGAGGAAATGTACAGAAATTAGCTCCTAAAAGCTACTAACGGCCCCAGCAGCTTCCTTCTCTAAACTCTTCTTTTCACGGGGAGAAAGTCATGGGAAAGTAGTCGGGAGTCTGGAGAAATAGGCCAGAACGACAGTCTTGGGACTTCTTTGTCGCAGAGACACAAGATAAATGACGTGAATAAGAATTTCTTAAAAATCCGGGATTCTCCGCCTTTTTTCCTCACACTCATTCCAACTTGGAACGAACTTAACGCTTCGTCTCCTTTTTTTTTCATCTCCTATTTACCCGTCGCATCCCGTGGTTTATTTAGTTGAAGTAAAGGGCAATGCGGTGGTTTCCTTAATTTTAGACACCTCTCTCTTGCGGAGCAGAGAAAGATTTACTTCACCAGTTCATTTATTTTACTCTCACGACTAAATGGGACAGGAGTGTACTGGAATGGACTCTCATACCTCCGAGTACTTTCACTTTGGAGAAAGTCCATTTCCCATTTCGACATTTTGCGAGCGGACGCCTTGACCGAGGTAATCAATCTTTGCCGGAATTCTCGCCTACAATTTATGCTCTACCGAGGCGGGGAGTCAAATTAATGCTCATTTCATATGGTTCCCCCAACTTTAGGTTTTTATAACTTTATTCCTATCAGCCTTAATCTATCTTTGCCGACTCATTAAGTTCGAGAAAGTGTCTATATAAGCATCGAAATCCAACGTATTTCAATTCTGGGTTAACAGTTTCAAGGTGAGGTTGGTTAGCCCTTAAGTGAGTGTGCGGTTAGATGCTGCTATTGGTTTCAGGAGATGAGGATCAAGTCAAGTGTCCGTGTAAATAAAAGCGGGTGTAGTCGGTTGGGAAAGGAAGAGAGGTTAAATCCTTGCAATCAACCTTCTGATATTTACTTTCTTTGCCCAAGTAGGAGAAAGTGGGATCGGGAAAGGAGCCGAGTCGAGTATTGAATGGCCCATATCATGTGCATTTATCCCCAATAGACATCTCTCGTCCTTTGGTAAATAAATGGAGAAAGTACTTTTTATAGCTCAAGTCGAGTGATCCTCCTACGTCCGACTCACACTCAGGATATATCTGTCCATCAATATGAAACCAACTTGGGAGGAGAGAGGAGAGATGAGTTTCATCTTACACACATCACACAGCCCACAGAAAAAAAAGGAAAGGAGAAAGGAACGAAATCGAAATTTTAACCCGACGGCATCCCCCCACAGAGAACCACCAGGACAAGGAATTCTTTTACCTGCCCTACCATCCCGCAAAATGATTTTTCTTTGGAGCACCCAACCCAATATTACACTTTTCTCTTCTGCTAGAAAAATCAGGGATTAGATCATGCAACTTTAATACGACACAATTTCACTGGAAATTGTTTCCCAACACTTTGTGCGGCACGACGATACGTGGAGTCGCGTCTAGTGGAGCGTGCGTCTCCTTACTCTTTTCTTCCTTGTCTTGTTCTTGGATAACTCTTTAAAATTTTGGTTTACCTTCTTATATTATAAGGAAATTTTTATTGGCTTCAGGGATGGAATTTGGTGAAATTTAAGTGCGTTTAAAGAAACCGTTGAAGAGAAGAAAAGTGTCATCATCTGCGTAGATGGGTTTTGTTTCGAGTACGCTGTGTTCTTTACTCAAATCCATTGTGCTCCTAATCTGAATGCTTCGCTGTGCATTGCTTATATTAAAATTGGCTCATCACAAATTCACATGAGAACAGCTTCTATGTAAAAACCATTTAATTAAAATTACACAATACGCATCTCCCAAATTATTACAAACAAGGATTTTCCAAGCCAAAATGAGTTTAACTCCCTTCTCTGTGAATTCGTGATGATAACTTTGTGCCTAATGAGTACGCGCTAAATGGACGAATGTAACTGCTGGTCACCACTCTCGTCCCTTGTGCAAAACCACCCAGTTCCGATTTTAATTCAAGGGACTGGAGAAGAATAATTTTCAGAAACAGAGACAAATCAAATACTGCTGGGGAAAGTTTTAGTTTTTTGCCTCTCTCTCTCTCTCTCTCTTTTCCGACCACACTTCTCATGCGCCCAACCGCCCAAAAGGGACAGCATTAACAGAATGAGAGCAAACAAGGCCACATACTGCCATTCTGCCATGATTGCAGAATTACATTAACGAGTAATTTCCCCATCACTGATTTCATTTTGGCTCTCTCTCTCTCTCTATTTATCCTTTCCCTGCCATGAAGGATTTACATGGAACTTGGGAATGAATCCGTGGAAAAACAAGACATGTGAACTACATAATAACATTCATTAACTACCTCCACAACAATACATGGCACTCGAGGTTACTCCGAGTTTCCAAGATTCGGAAATGTATTCCGACGCTTCCAAACTACCAGGAAGTACTTCATTCAATTTATTGCAACACCGGGAGACAATGGAAAGGGAAATCTATTCAGGAGAGCCTAAGACAAAATTTACGCGGCTAAGCCATTCATTTTCACAAGGAGAAATACTTTGGATCCTGAATGCCCATTATGTTCATAAAATAAGTTGAAGAGGTCACATTTGGAATTCATCATGAATGCTCTCCCAGTTGTCAGATCCCACTCATCCAGTCCGGCAACCAATTCAAATCAAAATCCAATTAAAAACTATTTGTTTTTGTATCAAACATAAACGAAAACTAATTTGACCATTTGAAATTAATTTGATTTGTCAAGTATTTTGGGATTGAATAGGAAAGAGATCGTTGGATCAACCAAACCCATGAGCAGACCAATGAAATCTTCAATCACTTCTTATGTAAACAGAATGCGGCTCATCTCGCGGCACAATGTGAAAACTACCAACTGCTGAAATCCAAATATTTTGACTGTACGACTATTGAGGCAAGCCAGTCAACAAGTCAGCATAAGCAGATACGTTTCATCCATATGTGCAATGAATATATGAAATTTAGATGCACAAGTATGAAAAACGGGATAATTGATGAGAAGATGACCTCGGGAACCTATTCTTGTAAGTTTTCAGAATTATTACGCCTACAACAAGATAAAGTATCCAGAGGAGATGCCAAGGTATATAGAATTCCTATTTCAATTTCATACAACGAGAGAATGGAATGAAATGGGAAGATGGGTTGTTGAATCGTATTCGATTTACGCCATCCCAACTGTGATTCCTTTTTGCAATGTAACTCAAGGTCATAAGTTCATCCCAGTGGACTCCAGGGAAGAGCTCAAGGTTATATACCTCCCGCGACTTTCCAATTTGGCAAGTTTCTTTGATTGAAAATGGCCTTCCAAGTCCGGTAGCATATACGGCAGACCCTACCGTAATCTCATCCCAGCGGTCCAAAAACTAATATTCTCTCATTCCATTCGGAATACGAACCACAATTTTATAAATTACCTTTCCCTCCTTCCGCTATCATAATTCTTCCAAGTTTTTGGGATAACGAAACCCTAAAAATAGCGTGCTGAAATAGTGTGCGTCCTGGAGAAGTGGGAAAAGGAATCATGAAAGAGAAACTTTTCCTAAAGAACGTGTTATTTAAATTTGAAAAAAAAAGTTTACCGACAAACGCACCCGGCAAATCTGGAAACTTTTGAATAGTCTAAAATGAGGTGAACTATATGACATGCGTCTACCCTTTCAAAAATATCCATCCGAAGCAAGCTGATAATTAGCAACAGGACGCGACTAATCAGACTTGCGTTTCGGATTCTTGCCACCACGCCCAAGCTTAGTTCCGTTGATCAAGGGGATACCCATGGTAAGGAAGTTCTTGGAATTCGGATTCTATTGTATTGTAAAACTTGGCAAATGGCCGTTATGACTTCCTCTGCGGAGATCTTTTGTTTTCCGAATTGGACAAAAGTTAAGGCATAAAACTAAACTGGGAAGGAAAGTGAATTTTGTTACATGAATTTGAAGAATGGTCTTTATTGCCTTCAATGTTTGGCACAAAGTTTGTCTCCATGTTAGGAAAGTTGGAACGAAATGTGTTTAACTGGTTTCACCTATCGAGGTGAAAATGAAACTGATGCGAAAATAGGAAGAGGGAACAGATATTTGAGAAAACTTGAAGGATTTCTTATAGTTTATCCCAAAACGACGGAAAGTTTTCGTAAGACGATTTCTTTCGTCTCTTTCTCGTTGAGACCAAATTTGAGCCACCCCTTTCAATCTTATTCCTTTCTTGACTTCCAGGAGAGTAGACATGCAGGAGTTCAAAGGGTCCCCGGTTTTATGTATGGTTTCAACCAAATACTCGAAAGTACTTAGTGACTTTTTTTTAACTTCTTTTGAAGTTAACCAACCATGTCGACGCAATTTTATCCAAACACTTTTGGATGTCATCAATAGGAAGAGGATGACAGGTTAGGAAAAGAATTCACTTTCCTCCTCCTTTGTAGACTTTCACTTCTTTCAATTTCCCAAGCCCCCATTCAAAAGTTTGGTTCAAAAAGTTTTAACTACCACTCCATAACATTTAACTTTAACAAAGGTGGAAGGAAAAGCATTGTTGTTCAACCTGCTACACGCTGCAGTAGTTGTGCCTTTATACGCGGTGCAGGAGTTCCGTTGACTTCGCATCGAACGCTTGAAAACATCTCTCTCGGTGCATCCCAGATCCCACTGATGGATAAATACTCTGGAATTGACACTTTCTTGCCACTTGAATCTTTATTAACATAATCTGAAGTCGGAGGCGGGTACTGAATTCTTAAAAATTACTTTTTTTAAACATGCATTTCTCCTAATATTTCTTGCGTTAAATGCCAAAATGATGAAACCCTTTGACAGAAATGCCAAAGCCTTTGCCCGGCGACAGTTCTATTTCAGAGCCATTTTCTAACCGGAAACAAACAATTTTCGTTTACAAGTTGCGCACTCTGCACGAGTGTCAAAGTCCTACATCCAAACTTTTCTTTTAAATCGAGCAATGACTAAACTGGAAAGTGCAGGGAGAAGAGAAGATGGGAATTCTGAACAAGTAAAACCTTTTCCCCACTTGACGCTAAAATATTAACCTGCAACTACTCTTGAGTTGTGCCAATCGATCAAGCGGAAATGGTCCGGAAAGTTCTTCTTTTTTCCCCAAAGAGAAAATTCAATCCCGTTTTCCAAGTTTGATGCCCATGGTTTTATGGTATGTGCCAAACCCAGCGTTAGGATGATTGGCAGCAGTAGAAAAATCAGAGAGAGACAACACGGGGACAGCCCAACAATTCTAAACCCGAATGAAGTGTGCCATTTAGAACGTAAACTCGTCCCTTGTTTTCCCAACTCAAATCAAAGTCGTGACAGGAATGGCGGAGAATGCCAGTGGAGGTCTCCCTTCCCTAGTCGTAAATCCCCACAGGAAATTGACATGCGGACCAACAGTGTGGGGAGGAACGACCAGCAGGAATTTGAGCTTCACACGCAATGCATTAAAATTTTAATTGATTGGAACCATTTTGTCATGGGATCGGGACTTGACTTTGACTCTTTCCCAACTCGTCAGTCTTTTTCCTGCCAATATCCATACATGCTGCTCCGCTTCCATTCTTCTCAGAATGAAATGAAAGTGACATTCCCAGAGTTCCGTTTATACGTTTTTCATAGCAATGGCTATAAACTACTTGCGTTCCATTTAGAGTTGGACTTGAATCGAATCAGAAGGTAATTTTCCATATTTCAGTTCCAGACGAATTCAAAGAGTCTTGGATTATTGGATTTCAATAAAAGGCATTTTGCACTGAGGGAAGAGTAGGATTAGATCAATTTCAATGCCGTTTAATAAAAACCATTTCCATCACACATGCCTTCCTCCTCCCGGATGTTCGGAATGGGATAATCAAAACTTACACTCGGCCTTCCAGAAAGTTATATGAGGGTTTAAGGAATACAAGGAAAGGGAAAGACAAAACACATATTATGGTAAATGATTATTATGATTATTATCCTTTCAATTCCTGGTGGGGAGCGACATAAGGGTTGTTGGCAGGGACATCGGGAATGTAGCAGCAGTCCTAAACTTGCGAAATTGGAGCACCACCGTGGAAATTAAGAGTCCCTTGGCAATTAAATTAAAGAAAAACTTCTTTTCTCCATTATAGAGACAAGTCTCTTCCCTTTTCCGAAGAAAGGAGGACACTCTTGGAGGATGGTCTCCGCATAAGGAAAATACGGAAAGGAGAATCCTTCGTCCCCACAAAAGTGACAAGTTCTATTCCTTGGAGCAATAAAACGAATCAGGCGCCAGCAGCAGGCCTTTCCTGCCTTAACTGCCTCAGTTCCTGTAATATATAATAAACACATAGTAACCTGGAGGATGTGTTTTGCTAAATGTCAAATATCCACATGCTCCGCTTCCTCCTCCTGCCAAAACCGGATTCCGGAGGAAGATGCTCCGAAGTTTTCCCGTTTTTTTTCTCTCTCTCTCTTTCTGCTCTTCCCTTTCATCCTTCAAGAATTTATGCCTGACAATTGTAATCATAAGGGAGAGTAATAAAGTATTTCGTTTTATTGATCCTCCTACCCCGTTTGTACATAGTTATCTTCCTCCCCTGGGTCCTTCCTCTTGCTTAATAAATCTGCACCACTAGGAAACGCAACTGGAAGAGGAGGGAGCGCTCCATAAAGTATCATAAAACCAAGGAACCCCGTTTGCAGAAAATGGGCATAATAAAATATTTCTGTTTTCGCAATAGGGAAGCGGAGGAAATGGTCCCAAATTCTAACACACCCTTCGCACTGAAAAATCTTTCCCAGCTGGTTTACATTTACATTTAATTTACTCTCGAGAGAATTTGTGTAGAGAAATCTAATAGGGAGAAAAATACGAGCGGAATTATCGGAATTTGGAGCAAATTAGTTTAGTGCATCCCCATGCAAAGATTTGACAACGCCCCGTGTCATATATATAAGAAAAAAGTGCCAGGAAAGTTGGTTTTTGGTTGTGGTATGTCAACTTGAGTGAAAAGTGCGTGGGGAAAGTGACAATTATAAAATATGTTCTCCGGGTTATTGCCAATTTCCTCCTCCCACTCACATAAGAACCATTTGGGCAGTGATCTGTGAAATGATTCTGACTCGCACAGCCCTTACACTTAAAAACTTCTCTTCCTCCTTCACCCCATTGTTCTCTGGAATGAGTGTGGCTGAATAGGCGGAAATCAAAATGAATGGAAGAATCTCCAAAAAAAGAAGGATCTCTAAAGAGAGGGAAATCACTTGACAGAGGGAATCCTTTTTATGGAAAACGACGGAGGAAGGCCGAACGAACAAGAAACATCCGTCAACTCAAGGAGAAACACCAGAGAGAAAAAAGAAAGGGACGCAGAATGTCATTCAAGATGTTCTCCCATTCCAACTGGCGTCGGGGAGGGAGGCAGGGCGTTCTGTTCAAATGGTTTTAGAAAACCATCACGAGAGGAGCACATATGATTTGAATATATCTTTCACACATTCTTTCCCCACACACAAACGTCCCTTTTCAAGAGACTTTCTCTTCTCCGGAGAAAGGAATGGAAATCTTGGAGAAAGAGAAGAAACGACGGAAAAGGAGGAAGGAAAGGAGTGGAAACAAATTCCAGATGAATATTTCATCAAAGACGTGCTAGAGATCCGTCTCTCTTTTTTCTCCTCCAACCAGAAGCGTCCATTTTCCACTTTCCCTTCCCAAACCCAACCCAAGGCTCCGTTCATCTTCTCCAGGAATTTGCATTAGACTCAAATCGCCACGACTCTTTGAAATTTATTAGAGAATAAAGGGGCTGATGATATGGCTGATTTAGGATTTATTTCTAATCCGAAAATCCATACATGAAATCAAGCGAGACTCGGATTTGCGTAGAGCCTGTTAAACCACCACCACTGCCTCTGCCATGCCACCAGAGAATCAGAATGGAAATGGAAATGCGTTGTCATCCCCGGCTCAACGTTTATTCTCCTACTGGAGTGAGTATGTGCCTTTCTTTCCCAAATGCGGAGGCAGAGAGGGATCTCCATAGTACTAAACACTTTCAACGGAATGAAAGGCTTAAAAAAAGTCAGTTCATCTTCCGCCTGACCGAATCATCATTCTTCTTTTTATATCCATTCCTTGCGGATTTTATTCTCTAATAATTTTCCAAAGTAATCCTTAAAACCACATTTCTGGGAAATGCTTTCTCTGCCTCTTTTTTATGCAGTGTGCTTATTCCAAGGAAAATCTACCAAAGTGCTTCT
>Ga0194135_10002822_pt1 | contig 10598 bp, 9 predicted proteins | sample LitLau_LLRF_2013_FD_134024 | JGI IMG/M metagenome (GOLD analysis project Ga0194135, IMG submission 134024) | Freshwater sediment microbial communities in response to fracking from North America - Little Laurel Run_MetaG_LLRF_2013 (version 2) | ecosystem: Environmental > Aquatic > Freshwater >... | reverse complement strand
GATTCTGATCCGTGAGTTTGGAAAGAAGAACGTGGGGTGGAACTTGCTCCCATTTCAGACTCCACGAAAGATGGACGTTGCTTTGATGCTCGTCTCTGGAGAATCGCTGCATAAATTGAAGTGGAAGACGCCTTTCGAACCTGAGCTGGAGCTAATCAATTAGAGATAATCAGAATTCAGTCTTGAGAACGAATTTTAACACGATAATCTTTGTATCCTGTCTTACAATTTGTGGCACTTAGGGTTTCACTTGGTTTCTTTGTATCTTCTTCCTCCGACTCGGAGGCTTCTGATGCTTCAGACGTGATACTTGGATGCCGTTTCTTTGCAGTCTAATTAAAGCGCGACATTATAGTTAATTATAAGTTAGCTCATGAGTTTTTTATTATTAATTTTAAAGCGAATCCTGTACCTGGTCCGTGAGCGTTTCACTGGAAGATGAATTCGTAGGAGCGCCAGGAGGTACCAAAAGGTGTCCACCGATGTCTTCAACTCTCAGTGTGACTGATTTCTTCCTCGCTGGTGGACTCATTGGACCAGAAGGACTGAGATAAGTGGAGGTAGAATGTTCTTCCACTAGAACAGGAACAAGTCATTAATTATACCCTGGTAATAAATGAAACTAGCGAGCAGAACTCCCTAGGCATCTCGTACTTTTTCTATAGCTCCATCGCCAATGGGGTCCTTTACCCCCCTCGTACATCGCCGTAGGATCCCTATCACTCTCAGTCCCGTATCCTGACACCGTAGAAGTGGTTGAGATTCTTCGATACCCATCATCCAACCGCACATCCTCCTCCTTGATGATGCCTTCCATGCTACGCGGAAACGGAGGAAAAGGACTTAATTAACCTTTAAATTCTCTATTTACAAAAAACTCACTTGTCATTTCCAGAATCCAGTGGCTCTGCATTGTAGTATACTTTCTTGAGGGCTTCCAACACAGTGACTGAGTCAGTGAAGACTCGATACGTAAGTAAGAACGTATTGAGGAAGTCAATAGAGAGGAATCTGAGATCTGTAAGTCTCTCGAGAAGTCTCTGTGGTGTAGCGTATCGTATTTGAGGTACTTTACAAGAATTAAGGGTCCTCGAGAAACGAATGTCAACATCATCCTTAAATAGCTTCGGATCGGAACGTACTGAATGAGGAACCGCGACTGAAGCTGAATCTGAGCCGTGAAGTAAGTCGTTAAAGTGGACATTGTCCATACACTGTGAGATGTCCGAAGTCCAAGCGTGTTTCTCTTGAGCTGATGGTGCCACGAGGTGAATGGTCACTTGACCATTTTTAGTGTCCAGGAGAATTTTAAAATCGAGACCAGAATGAGGTGTGTCCACACCAGACGCTGCTGCTTGACATTTCTTAATGAGTTGAGAGTTGCTTGAGTCTGAGTAGGAAGATTGGGAAGAAAGAGACACGTCATCGTTAAGTTCAGAAGGGTCGTTAAGGTCAGAAGGGTCTTCAATGAGGGTAGCATCTGCTAGAGGAATCTTTCCTACGTGAGGTACCAAATGGAGTCGCCCATTAGCAGCCCTTGTTGTCAGGATGAGATGATTGGAAAAGAGGAACGCTTGTCTCACAGCTTCTTTCTCGGGTTTTAAGATTCTGGCAGTTCGACCTTTCTTACTTCCCGAGTCGATTAAGTGAATGAGAGAGCCTTGTCGGACAAACACTTGGTTTACGTCCAGTAGGATGTCACATCCTTCTACAATCATTCTCTCTATTGCCAAGTTCTTCCGAAGATTCTCTGTCTCACTGACTTCATCGTGCATTTGACGAGACAACTCTTCCAACTGGGCTCGAGCGTTCTCAAGGGATTTCCGTTCTACGTGATCATACGGCGTGTGGGCTAAGAGTTCGTGAAGAGTTATGATGTATCTGGGGATCTGAAATGTCAAAGGTTTCTCTAGTCAGTCTCGCATATCTCGTAGGAATTCAAGTTTGTTCCAAGTAACGTGTACTTATGTGAGAGTGAAAAAGTAAAAGTATCTTTTTAAACCCACTTGATGCATAGGATAAGTTAAGTATATTTCCAATGATCGTCCTTGACAAGCTGGCTTGTTTTCTAGTCTGCTGAGCATCTGCCCAAATTGACACTGCTGCTTACATTCCGTTAGAACCTGCCGTGTATACACATATACATGAATGTCTAGTGTATGCTTAGTTGTGGACTTCATAGAAACTCTTGTGCAAAGACGTGTCCATTGAAGGTTACCTGGAGAGAGTAGTGGTGGTTCCTGACGTACTCTTGATAGATAGATAACATGGGGAGAAGCATATCGAAAAGATCACCTGAAATGGCCAGTTAATAAGAAAAGATTAGTCTGTTCTATTGCTTTCTCCAAGTGAAAGTGAGTATATTGTCATTCGCGAGGCACAAAGTGATTAGTAGTTAGAGAGGGTGAGAGCGTTCTAAAGACTAGGCTTGCAATAATAATGTATATATAGAGATCTACTTCAAAATTCTTGTTGGACTGCACAATTATTTTGGAAAGAGCGATAGAGAAGACTTTGTCAGAATTAGTTACGATACTCTAGCTGCTAAATATAACACGCAAGTCTAGTTAGTTAAGAGTTGAATTGTGGATATGAGAAGCCGTACGTCGTCCTCAAAGTGCATTTCGCAGATGTTAATAAACTTGTAGTTTATATAAAATTATCTGAATGTACGATGTCTAACAAAGATCAAAATTGCCTTTCACTGAGCTTTGTTGTACAGTTAAAAGTCAGTAATTGGTCAAAAGAGAAAGATTCGTAAGAAGAAGTCACAGACGAGTAATACAGGTTGAGACATTTTTCGACAGATTTGACAGTTGGAAAGAGTCAATTGTAAAAAGTAAATGGACAAATTTCAATCAAGTTTTTCACAGGTGTTTGGAATAGAAGGTAAGAAGAAGGCTGAACACACAAGGCACATATATGTTGGATAATATTGGGTACTTTTTGAGTACAAGACAGAGAGTATATAAAATGTATCACATCATTATAATTTTGCACAACAATCGATCTCAAACCAGTCCAGGTCGCGTTCAAAATAAAAAATAAGGATAAAATACGAGATAGAGAGGAAGTACAATAATATTATGTACGAATTGAATATGCATAAAAATCAGAGAGAGAGAGAGTTTCTGTGAGGGAATGTTTTGCACAGAATCTGCTGCTGCGAAGGTCAATCATATTTAATATTTTTAGAAACAGGATGGATAAGAGTCTGAAGTTGTTTTTTTACAGAGAAAAGACAAGGAAAGAGGAAATGAGATAAAGAGACACACACGAAAGAAATAGTTCCATATAGAGAAATGTACAAAAACTGTGGTATATGACTTCTATATAAAGAAAAAGAGTACTCAGTGTGTGTATTATATTTTCCAAATCAAAGTATATGAAACTACATTCCCCAATCAATTCGAGAATACTTTCTTTTGTAAATTCGAATCTCAAAGACTTCATATATGTATATATACTTATGTGTGTACGCATAAGAAGAATGAATTATTGGATCGCACGCAAGGCTCTCATTCCTGAACTTAAAGAGTTAAATATAATAAATATATGTTTACAGAGTTGTTTAAAAAGCCATTCTACAATCTGTCCAAGCAAGCAGAAGATATGTAGGTACATATAGAGAGAGAAGGTGTGAGAGATTAAGTTTATGTGGCATAATAATATTCTGTATTAGGAAAGAGAGAGAGAGAAATGACAATTCACATACACTTTGAGTCATGGCACATAGCATTTCATTACCAAAAAGGCCAAAGAGCATAAAGCTCCACTTACACACACTCATACTCATCATCATCATCACCATCTTGTAACATGACCGATATAAATATATATTTGTGTCATTCTCGTATATTTACACAGCAAGGGAGAGACACAGAGAGAGAAATGTTAAAGGTAATTTTGGAGAAAGTGCGAGGGATCTACTTGACATGCACAAAATACCATTCGACCATTTTTGAAACACATTCAACTTACGAAACATGACGGAATGAATGATTTCTCAAAAGAATTGAATGAATAAATTGATATATATGCTCAAATGCTGTTTTTGTGTTGCACACTGCGCATTGCTCTCATTACTTTTGGATTACTTTAAGAAATAGATATAAATTCTGGCTCGGTCTGAAGATGCTCTGACTTAAAAAAGAATTTAGGGGGAGAAGAAGTAGTAGAAGTGAGTTGTGTCCGATCAATTGTGGTCATTCAATCCTTTCACAGTTTCCTATCCTCATCATCCCTGCTAAAGAAAGTTAGTCAAGTCAGGGAATACGGTTACTTGCCTATACCTAGCACTAGAGTTGGCCACTGCTCTATCCGAGCCGTGAGTCCTTTCAGAAAGATTTGATGTAGAAATAGGACCGTCTCCACGTTCAGGAATATACTTGACACGTCCTCGTGAGTCACAGGAGGACTTTTCGAACTCGCTGCCATTCGCATCGGCCGGAGAAAGCCACTCACGACTACTTCCAGTTGCTCCACGTATTCTTCTTCAGCCTCAACCATTCGGAAGACCAAACTGAGAAAAATAAAGTACGTCACAGAGTTAGTTTGATTGCAGAAATAGAACACAGAATCTGTAAAAGGCTGCTCTGGAGATGGCATTTCTCAGGAAATTTAAATATAGAAATGACAACTCTTCATTTCAAATGATGTGAAGTAAAAAACAATGTAATCAATACTGCTCTGTACTACAGATTACAGATAATATGTATATTCTTTATGTGTATTCGAATGTCAAACCTATTTCGCTTTCTCATAGCCTCAGCATGAGGGGAGCGGATGTATTCTTCAACAATTTGTTTCCATCTCCGTCTACACAGCCACCCACGGAAGAAACTTTGAACTTTTTTTATCTTCTTTAAGTCTTCCGAGTCTAATGGTTGACCAGTTCCTCCAGCTACTCCTGCGGTTTGTGTGCCTCCTCCACCCAATCGCCATTCTTTCTTGAGGGCACAAAGCTGTGTGGCAGAAGTAGACAAAGAAAATTCTTCGTAAGTTTTACACAATTCAACAAGAATTCTACAGGGAGCATAGGGAACATCAAGACAATTACTTCTACGACTGACACCCACACCACCCGTCCTCTTAGAGGGTATTTTATATGTCTTGTATGCATATGGGAAAGCAAACTATAGATTATATAGATCACGGGTACACCTGTTACTTTGACAAACACCTACAACAAATATTTGTTCAGTAAGAAAGAGGAAACTTCTCTCTTATGGCTTTCTCCATCCATCCAAGTGTATATAAGTGGAGTCACGCCAAGCACAGGGAATTCATCTTGATGAATTGATTCTCCACATGATAAACTTACTGACCGTGTCATCGCATGAATCATGTGGCTGACTTGCTTTTATACATACAATAAGTCATATAGTACTTACAGCAGCCGATGCCGAACTGTACTTTTTTATCTCTTTCCCCCTCATCACCAGGAGAGTGAATGAGAGTTGGTATATATAAACGGTGAAAGAAATCAAGTGGAAAGGTAACCTAATACCTTTTGTATTACAAAGTGAAAGAAATATAATAGCGTGAGTATATGTCATAAAGAGAAGAAAAAACATTTTCACACTGCATAAAAAGGATGTCCTAAGAGTAAGTTTCTCTATTGAAAGATTCTATAGTAGGAGGCTTCTTAAGCAGACGGTGGTAATGTTTGTGGTGTTTGTGTGGGAGCAGACTATTATTGTACGACACTTAACATCAATTTGAGAGTAGAAAGAAATTTGAAAAGACTTAAAAGGCACTAAGACTTGTTGGTGGGTTCAATTAAACTGGTATTTAACGCTTAAACTGTATTATTGATACACATGGAAAGTATAAAGGGGGAAAGAAGAATGAATGTTTTGATAAGAATCATCCATATAAGTCCACTGTTAGACTGTGTGAAAGAGATAAATAGAAACGGAGTGGAAAGACGAGGCCACAAGTCAATTATGTTTATTGGATAATAATCCGATGAAATTGGGGTCGTGTAATGATTTTGATGAATTTGTTAAGTGGAAAGTGGGTAGCTTTGTGTGTGTAGCTTATAATTAGTTAGAAAAGTAACCTTGCACTATTATCATTTAGCCTTTGGGAGTTTATATGTATCAGGGGTTGATAGACGTGTGTGGGTTTCCAACAACCACAAGGATGTCCACATCAACAAGTTAATTTCATTAAGTTTGGTTACTACCTTTACCTCTGAACGGAGTTTCTTGATTTCTGAAGCCAACTGTTCGCATTGGACAGTGTACTGCCACTTTGCAGTCTTCTCTGATTCCACGATCTACAAGTAGAACGACATCATCATCATCATCGTTTAATGAATTTTAGAAGAAGTGCTTGTGCGCTTTCTTCTTATTATGTGTACATCGAAGAGAGGAGATCGTTTGTACAAATTGGAGGAGAGAGAATAATAATTTGCTTCTTCTAAAGATTCTTCTACTGAGAAAGTCAGGGAATAAATATTGGCTTGGTTAGTTTGAAGAAAGGAGGAAAAGGAAAGAGGAAGCGTGTGTACGTACGTGGAGGAAGTCTATATTTATCTCTTTTCAAATAACATCTATCGGGTCTCACAAACAAGCTCTTTAGTAGTGGAAACGCTCCATAGAATATTTTGTATAGAATTGAGCTCTCCTCCACTAACTTTTACAAGAGTTTGTGTGAATCGGAGAAAGTCAGATGCATGCAAAATCTCATTTATTTTATTTACACAAGTGAAAGTAATGTAATGAGAGTAATAAATACCTGTAACAGGTGAAGATACTTCTGCTCTAGTTCTTCTTTTTGAAGGAGCAACTTGTTGAAACTGTAAAAAACCAATGATAATGAGAATAATGACTTTTACTATGTGCTGTAATGATGAGGCTTTTAAATGTACTTCAACTTTTATGGTTATTATTGTAATTGCAATGGGAATATGGGGAAGATCGCAGCTATGATTTCTCAAGTATCGGGATTTATTACGAATGTGTTTAGTAGAGTCATTAATGTTTGAATAAAAAGAAAGTAATCACATGGAAGCAGTTCTATGTGATTCTGGTTTCATAAACAAGTCGTTTGATTAACTAATAAAAGCTAGTGTAGGCCTTTTATGTGTGAAACTAAGCAGAGGAAAATGCTGACATAAAGAGCCTTTGATCTAAGGAAGAAAGCTCTTTTATTCCTATTCATAATCATACAAAATACAAACCCCGAGTTACTTGTGATCAAAAGCTCTATTGAACTGAAACTGTGTGTAAAGGCTATTTTGATTGTGTCACTTAAAATTATTCGGCTGAGGAAATCACGATATTCCTTCATAGAAGAATATTTTAATATCAAGAATGAAGGATTTTTCATATCTGCTCTAAAGGAATATTGGAAAAGTTCAGCCTTTACTACTTGTAGCTTCTGTTTAAGCAATCGAATCAGACGGTAATTCAATAAACAGAATATTAAATAAAGTGAAAGCCGGAGTTCTTCAGAGTAAGAAATCAAATTGAATATTAATATAGTGATGATGATGAAGTTATATGGAGTCATAAAGAGTTGTCAAGTTATATGTATATATGTATAATGTATATATACATATATGAACTACACGGGAGAGAGAGAAGAAGAAGAGTTGTCAAGTTATGGAAATTTCCATATTTCGAGATGATGGGAGCGATCGCGTCGATGTTAGTAAGAGAAGGGTTATTTCCTGGTCTTATGCAAGAATTAGCTATTCATAGTCTTCTGTGTGTCGTAAGTGGAGTTGACAAATCAAATTACAGAGAAGAATTTGGTTACCTTGCTGTTCTAATAGCATCAATCCATGCCTTGCAATCAGACTCAGACTCTGCTCGAAGCTCGTAATGTCGAAGATTCTCTCTTCTGTAAGTTATCCCGAAGGAATACTAAACACACACACACACAAATACACATATTCCCATTAGTCCCCATCATCAATTTGAACCATATTTACCTTTCCTTTTATTCTATCATCTCATTAAATAACGCTTATTTGTCAAATTACGAATTTATCCTTTAGAATAAGTCGCTCGCAGTAGCATCCTTCCAAAAGTATGACTCCTGATGGTCTCACTCCATTCTCCGTTTCAAAGTAGAATAGTAAGTTCTAGAATGTCACAAATCGACCGAAAAATGCAATATAAAAAATAAGTAAATATATCTATGCGCCAAGATTACGCGTAATCAGATAGCACCCTGCTAAATTCCGCACAATGCAGTGAATAAACCTTGAAAAATAACCTTACCTGAAAGAGTATGAAGTACCGTCGAGTCCATTTGCCAGCACCATTGGACTTTTTATGGAGATAACCAGCCATGACATGATCGAATCTTGCTTTCTCCGCGAGCATTAGAATCTGTGCGTCATTGATTCTAATGGATCTCTGCATCTTCGGGGACAACATGATGTTATTCATCCCCTTGCGAAAGGGTCCACTAAGGGGGGACCCCTCCACTTTCTAGCTGTAAAACGCTCCCTTCACTTTACAAAACTACTCCGTACAGTGTCTCTTTAAGTTCCACACAATTTGAATTGAGATTCCCCAACTACATTTCCGTCCAGGGAGAAAAATATGATTACAGTAATTTCACATACCACCAAGTAGTGTAGTAATCACAACAACTACACAAATCGTTAGTGTCTAAATTGATTCAACATGGTTTACTATTCATACATAGTATACTGGGTACACACACACTGTCATTATAAATTGCTTACAAAACACGAGGACTAATAAATATATAGCTGGGAGATATATATAACTTTCACTTCACATTCTACCACGCGTTAAAATTACATGGAGAAGGTAGAAAGTAAAACTATAATAATGATAATCCATCAATCAACCTCCTCTAGACAGATGCTCATTATACACGCAGAGAGTGTGAATGAACACACACGTATGTATATAAGTAATGACGATAATGTGGTAGTAATTTGTAATAATAATGTATATAGTTGTGACAGCGGATGTTGTTATTTCTGACGAAGATATTCAATTGCGGACGGTTAGTTATCCTCAGTTGGAAAAAAGGAAGTGTGGTTTCCTATATTTATTAATGTCTGTACGGGGCTTATGTGTGATAGTGAATATCCTGCCTACAATAGGAACACACACAGTAGTATAAATGCCTCGACAAGTCGATAACAACTGAGGCTTAATTTGTGGCAGTGGTGTGTGTTGTTCTATTCTCACTAGGACACACGTACATATATATGTATGTATATATATGTAGTATGTGGTCTGCCTGCGATTTCTCCCCGGAGGAGTAAATTAGACGACCAGTGAAAGAGTAAATCAATGAGTTAGGAAACACGACTTTTATTATGAAATCAATTAACTAAAGTGTTTCTCTTTGATTGTGTCAGCAAACAGGGGAATAATTCAAGCTGAGTATATTAGTACAAAGTGACTTTCACCATATAGTACACACATAGTGTAATGTAAATGTATGCATGTGAGCATAACGTGGTGGGGGTTTATCTCAAACACCGACAGTATATGATGAAGCTTTGAAAAGTAGGATATTGGTAAATTGGTTAAACTCCTCGCTTGCTAAAACGGTGATGTAGTGAACGAGACAATAACAAGATATTAGGACTCTCAATATACTTTATACAAAGAGTACTCTATTCTTTACTACGGGAAATTTTTGGAATAATGAACTATCTGTGAAGAATAAGATGTTAATTGAGTAGAGAGAAAGTAGTATATAGAGATGCTTCTTGTTGCCGTCTAGGAAGAGACGTATGAAGTGAACGAGTTGTTCACGATAATGATATTATTATTAAGGAGGATGTTGTGGATGGATGACAACCAGTTGCTCTTCCTTATCGATCCCTCTAGCTCTTCTCTGAGTCCCTCTCGAGTACCAAAGAGAGAGAGGGCTAAAGAAAGTCCACCATGACTAGGGAGAAAGTAGAGAGAGGCAGGACTAGTAGTAGGCCTTAGTGTTTTATATTTTTACTACATACACACGGGCTTCCTTGCTGCCTTACTGCATCTCTCAGTAATACGACCGTGTACATGTATATATGTGTATATATTATATGTATGTATATATACATATCCCTCGCTCAGGCTCGATACACTTTCTCCACAATCTTTGGAGTAATCGAGTAGCCTACTAGTAGTATATATACCAATACTTTATAAGTCTCTACAACTTTGTAGTCGACTACACTATTACTACTACTCGTACACAAACTACTGCATCATTTCATTTTGGGGAGCGCATGAGTCCCTTCGTCTTCTTCTTCTTCGCGTCTTCCAGACAATATTATTACTCTCCTTTTTCCTTATGCTCTCTTCCAGCAGGTCTCTCTAATGGAGAAAGGCTTTCTCTCGATACAGTTTACTTTCTCTATGTATATTCTATGGTATTCAATTCACCATCGAGGAAACTATAAGTGATATGCTAGGATGACTGTGTGTGTATATATAAAGAGAATAGTACACTCTTGAACGGGTCGTACGAAATTGTAGCACTTCTTCTGTGCTCCCCATTTTATGTATTACAACTTTCTCTATTCAAACTCAAGTAGAACTTAGGAATACATATTATATATATGCCGTATAAATATATATATAAATGTGGTTCCGATT
>Ga0194135_10002821_pt1 | contig 10601 bp, 4 predicted proteins | sample LitLau_LLRF_2013_FD_134024 | JGI IMG/M metagenome (GOLD analysis project Ga0194135, IMG submission 134024) | Freshwater sediment microbial communities in response to fracking from North America - Little Laurel Run_MetaG_LLRF_2013 (version 2) | ecosystem: Environmental > Aquatic > Freshwater >... | reverse complement strand
TCTACATAATATATTTTGTGGATATTTAATAACATTTGATCGGTTTTTACTTAGATTACTTGAGCTTTTTCTGCAAATTGTTTTATGCTCTTCTACATAAGGTTTTAACGAAAACCACTTGCATCACATCTTTTAAACAACCCAAAATATTATTTAAATTATCAGTCATTTTAGAAAATTACCTTATTCTTCGAAATTCACTTTGGTATTTTTTGCCAACATGATAAGCTGTTTTGACTTCACGCTGAGGTAATTGAATTGGTTTTCATAATATTTAACTTCAGAAACATTTTTTCTGGATTATTTTAACAAGAACAAGTAATCAGATTTTTTGTACTTATCCTATCATCAGAAATTGAACAAAATCAAGCAAATTTTAATATAAAAAGGAATAAAAAATAATGTCAAATTTAGTAAACTCATTTAACGCAATCATTGAAGAACAAGATACTCTGATTGAAAGGATCTTTTCTTATTATAAAAATTATCAAGCAATCATCAATCAAAAAACTAAAATCAAGCATGCTATTAAAAAAGCAGAACCACAATTAATTAATGATGACAAAATGCTCCATCAAAACTGAAGGACAATCACTGAAGAGTATAAAACAGATATTCTCACTATTATAAAAGCAAATAGTCAAACCCAAATAATACCTCATGATGTTAACAATAATAATGTTAATGCAAGTACCGATTTAACAACCACAAATAATAATCAAGCAATTAATTTAGGCAAATACAATCAAATTATGAATAACTTTCCTTTTATTAAGAAAATATTAGCAATAATTACTAATAAAGATCAGAATCTCAGAAAATCCTTTGTCTTAAATGCAGAAGGTAATTTACCAATAATTGATCTTCTTTTTATAGTATTATTAATGGCACATGCACCAAAAAAAGATTTTACTGATTATGATCATAAAATTATTACTTTATTTTTACAACATGGTTTAAATCCAAATTTAGAAAATCAATTTGGATATTCAATTTTATTTTATGCTGCTAAACACGGCAATTTAAAATTAATTAAAATTTATCTTGCCGCTGGAGCTGATATTAATGGCAAAGATCAAAATAGTAATACTGTTTTAATATATGCTTATTATTTCAAACAAGATGCAATTTTAAAATATTTACTAACACAACCTAATATTAATGTAAATATTAAAGGAAAAAATGGCAATTCGATCTGAATGCTGGCAATTGCTGATTGAAGAGTTCCAATCATTGAATTATTACTTGATACTAAAACTGATATTATTAACAACAAAGATCTTAGGGGTCTTTCTGCTTTAATGATCGCTACCATCGCGCGCGATAAAAATAAAATTGACTATTTATTGCAAAAAGGAGCCGATCCTAATTTATTTGATCATGATGGTAGTACTGCTTTAATGTATGCTATTGCCATAAATGCACCAGTAACTAAATTATCATCTAATAATGAAGCTGCTGCGCTATTAGATCTTGAAGAACAAGATTTGACAATAGTTAAATTATTACTTGATAAAAAAAATAATACTAATGTTAATATGCAAGATAAAAATGGTGACACAGCTTTAATATATGCTATTGAAAAAAAACGTCTTAAAACAATTAATTATTTATTGCAAAACGGGGCAGATCCTAATAAAACAGATAATAATGGTCGTTCTTCTTTAACACTTGCTATTGAAAAACAACACATTGTAATACTTAATTGTTTATTAGAAAATGGTGCAGATCCTCATCATCGCGATCATAAAAAAACAACAACATTAATGACTGCTGCTGATCAGGGAAATTTAATAGTATTTAACCAATTACTGCAAAAACAAGTTGATCTTATTGCGACTGATGAAAGTGGTAATAGTGCTTTAATGTTTGCTGCGCAAAATGGCCATTTAACAATAATTAAAACAATCGTAACCTTACTAGAATTTAATGCCAAAAGCCAGATTAATATGCAAAATGCATATGGCCATACTGCTTTATATATAGCAGCGCAAAATGGCCATGACCAAATTGTTAACTATTTATTACAAATGGGTGCTGATCCTGATATCGGTGACAACAATTATCAAGTAATACCATTAATAACCGCTGTTCATAATGGCCATGCCTTAGTAATTCAAAAATTACTTGAATTTGCTAAAAACAATATTAGTTATTCTCCGACAATGCTTAATTCTGCTTTAATTCAAGCTGTTAAAAATGGTCGTGCAGCAGTAATTCAATCATTACTACCATTTACGACAAACCCTGAAAATAATAGTTATCCTACAACAATGCTTACTACTACAAATTTAATTCAAACTGTTAAAAATAAACATTCAGTCATTGTTGAAATGTTGATTGATGCTGGTGCTAATATTAATAGCAAAGATAATGAAGGTCTTTCTGCTTTAATGTGGGCTGTTAAAGCTAATAATTTTAAAATGGTGCAATATTTAGTGAAAAAAGGAATAGATCCTAATAGAACAGATAACAATGGTAATTCTGCTTTAATATTTGCTATTAATCAAGATAATGGGCAAATATCACAATTTTTATTAGAAAATGGCATTGATATAACAATTACTAATAATCTTGGTAAAAATGCTTTTGCCATTGCTAAAGAACGAAGAGCAACAATAGTTAAAGCAAAAATAATAAACCAAGATCAAAAAACAATAAATCACAAAATAATTGAATTACTAAGAAAAAAACATCAACTTCTCAACAATGAAACCAATGCTAAAACTAATGAACCAATTGTTGCTCTTCGTAATGTCGTAACAACATTTACTATTTCAGAATCAAGTAATCCCAGTAATAAGACAGATTATCTTCATTTTAAGAAAAATCCAACAAGAATTTTGAAAAAACCGCCTAAGATTAATCAGCAAAATCACGAAATTGTGATGAGTGATAGTAAAAAAGAAAATACCAAAGTAACTGGTGCAATTGCGAAAAAACCACATCAAACTGATCAACAAAATCTGCTCGTTATTGCTGCTGAAAAACAAGCTATTAATAAAAAAGCAATTAAAGACTCACAAATACAAGCACAACTGCAAATAGAACGGGCAAAACAACATGAAAAATTAATTAAAATCCAACAAGAATTAGCGCAAATAAATCGCCAAGCAGAATTGGCTAAAACAAATAATGAACCACCCCCACCAAGCACAGAAGCTATCAAACAAGCAATACAAGAACTTGTTGAAAACGATGCTAAAAGAATAGCAGTTGCAAAGCATATTAATGGCAAAATATTTATCATCAAACGGTCAGAAAAGCAAGATCATGAAAAAGGCAGACCTGGCATATTTGTAGGAGTTCATAATAACAACAACGAAATATTAATGTTATTAGGTTATAGTAAACCAAATTCTAACTATGAAACATGTTTTGCAGCAAAAATAAATAAAGATAAAATTACTTATTTTTGAGAATTTGCATGAGTTAAAAAACCTGAAAATTTAAGCGAGATTCTAAATAATAATGATTACCTTTGAAAAGAAAAAGTCATAAAAACAGATATAATAGTAAAAGATAAAGGTGATGTTAAACAACAAATCGCCACAGCAATCTTAATTGATAGTTTAAAAAATTTATCAATTATTAATACAAAAAATGCTTTTGTTAAAAACAATGGTGCAAAATTTAATAAAAATAATTCCGTAAATGTTTTTTTAACTAAAAAGCAACAAAACTTAGCAAAAGCAGAAAAATTTTCTATTAAAATGAGTGATAGTAAAGCAAATAACGCAAAACTTAAGCAAAATCCAATCCCATTACCATCAAATCGAAAAATTAAAAATACCATTAGCTATTAATAATTAAGATGGAAAATTTTTCTGCTTTTGACTTTATCTGGTATTAGTTTTTTTAATAAATGGTTAAAATAATTCAGCAATTCTTGGGTTCAGACCCTGACAGGGTCCCTTGGACTCTCCGAGTCCTCAGAGCAAGAACCTCAAAGAAACTTTCTAAAAAAGATTTTTTACAATCCAAGTGGGATTCTGGTAATTAAAAACCATGATAAACATTAAAAACCAAGTACTTTAAAAAACAAAATACGTTTAATATATGCTTAAGTCCCATAATTGGTGGAACCATAAGAGCAAAATAGGTACGAATTTTTAATAAAACTAATGCGCAAGCCAATCTAAAACTTAATTTTCCCAAAAATGTTATGCAATTAATAATTTTATATTAAAAAAGGAATAAAAAATAATGTCAAATCTAGTAGACCAATTCAATTCAATCATTAAAAAACAAGATAATCATATTAATAGCATTTTTTCTTATTATCAAAAAAGATTTAAAAAAAGTAAACCCAATCATGTTACCAAGGAAGCAGAAAAGCAATTAATTAATGATGACAAGATGCTCTATCAGAATTGAAGGACAATCATTGAAAAGTATAAAACAGATATTCTCGCTATTGTGAAAGCAAACAATCAAACACAAACAATGTCTAATACTGTTAACAATAGTAATTCTAATGAAAATACAGATCTAGCAACCATAAATAATGATCCAGTAATTACTTTATACAATCAAACTATGAACAACTTTCTTTTTATTAAAAAAATATTAGAAATAATTACCAATAAAGATCAGAATCTCAAAAAATCCTTTGTCTTAAATTTAGAAGATAATTCACAAGTAATTGATACTCTTTTTAAAATCCTTTTCATAATAAATGAACCAAAAAAAGATTTTAATGATCGTGATCATAATATTATTAATGTATTTTTAAAACATGGTTTAAATCAACATTTAAAAGATAAGTTTGTAAATTTTATTTTACTTTATGCTGCTAAAAATGGTCATGACCAAACAGTTAAATATTTAGTAGAAAAAGGAGCAGATCCTAATAAAGCAGATGAATTCGGTATTACTGCTTTAATATTAGCTGCTAAAAATGGTCATGAAAAAATAGTTAAATATTTAATAGAAAAAGGAACAGACCCTAATCAAACAGATGAATTCGGTAATACTGCTTTAATAATTACTTATTTACATAAACAAGATACGATTTTAAAATATTTACTAACACAACCTCATATTAATTTAAATATTAAAGCAAAAAATGGCAATTCAATCTGAATGCTGGCAATTGCTGATTGAAGAGTTCCAATCATTGAATTATTACTTGATGCTGGAGTTGATATTAATGGCAAAGATCTTAATGGTCATTCTGCTTTGATGATCGTTACTATAGAACGAAATAACGACAAAATTAACTATTTATTGCAAAAAGGGGCAGATCCTAATTTATGCGATAAAAATAATAATACGGCTTTAATGTTTGCTACTGAAAAAAGTGCGAAAATAGCTAAATTATCATCTAATAATAAAACTTCTGTGATATTAGATCTTGAAGAACAAGATTTAACAATCATTAAATTATTATTTAATGATAAAAACAATATTAATGTCAAAAATAAAAATGATGATACCTCTTTAACATTAGCTATTAAAGATGAGCGTCTTAAAATATTTAATTATTTATTAGAAAATGGCGCAAATCCCCATCTGAGAAATAAAACAAAAATAACAACATTAATGCTAGCTGCTGATATCGGAAATTTAGCAATGTTTAATAAATTACATGATCAGCAAGTTGGTCTTACTGCTACTGATGAAAGTGGTAATACTGCTTTGATGATCGCAGCTCAGAATGGTCATTTAGCAATAGTTAAAAGAATAGTTGCCTTATTAATGAAACTTAATTTTAAAATTCATATTAATGCCCAAAATAACAATGGTTATACTGCTTTAATATTAGCTGCTACAACTGGCCATGACCAAACTGTTAATTATTTATTACAAATGGGTGCTAATCCTTATATCGGTGACAACTATCAAGTAATACCACTAATAACGGCTATTCATAATGGTCATGCATCAGTAATTCAATCATTACTTGCATTTGATAAAGATAAAAATAATTATTCTATTGCAATACTTAATTTTGCTTTAATTCAAGCTATTAAAAATAGCCATGTATCATCATTACTGCCATTTACGACAAATACTAAAAATAATAGTTATTCTACTACCCTTACTACTACTAATTTAATTCAAACTGTTAAAAATAAACATTTAGCCATTGTTGAAATGTTGATTGACGCTGGCGCTAATATTAATAGCAAAGATAATGACGGTCTTTCTACTTTAATGTGGGCTGTTACAGTTAATAATTTTAAAATGGTACAATATTTAGTAAAAGAAAAAAAACTTGATCTTAATAAAACAGATAATGATGGTCATTCTGCTTTAATATATGCTATTAATCAAGACAATTTTCAAATATCGCAATTTTTATTAAACAATGACGCAGATCTAACAATTACTGATAATTTTGGTAAAAATGCTTTTGCCATCGCTAAAGAACGAAGACAAATAATAATTAAAGCAAAAATAATAAACCAAGATCAAAAAATAATAAATCACAAAATAATTGAATTACTAAGAAAAAAACATCATCTTCTCAACAGTAAAAATAATACTAAAACTAATGAAGTTAATGACCATACTGAACATACCAATAATTGAATAACAACATCTCCTGTTTTAAAATCAGGTAAAGGAGATTATCTTCATTTTAAAACAAATAGTTCTAAATCTAAACAATCTGCTAACTACGCTTCTCATCAACAAAATGCTTCAGTTAAAACTGACAATAAAAAAGAAAATACCAAAGTAACTGGCACAATTGCTAAAAAACCGCATCAAACTGATCAACAAAATCTGTTCGTTATTGCTGCTGAAAAACAAATTATTAATAAAAAAGCAATTAAAGACTCACAAATACAAGCACAACTACAAATAGAACGGGCAAAGCAACATGAAAAATTAATTAAAATCCAACAAGAATTAGCAAAAGAAAATATTAAAAAACTCGATAGGTTAGAACATAATACTACAGTAATTGAAGATAAAACAACGGTAGAAACTCTTACAACACCTCATATAAAAGCTATAGAACCAGCAATAAAAGAAGTTATTGAAAGCAATGCTAAAGCAGCACAAATTGCTAATGGTATGGATTCTGATATAGTTATAGTTAAGCGTTTAGATGAATGAGATCATCCAAAAGGAAGACCAGCAATAATTGTTGGCGGTGGAATTAATAAAAAAATTAATAAAGTATTAGTTTTATTAGGTAGTCATAGTCAACCACCTAGTTATAAGGGTGTGATAAATTGGTATTTAGAATTAAAATTAGAAGGTGACAATGGTAGAAGTACGTACTTTAAAGAATATGCTTGAATTACTGAAATGCCTAATGAAAAATGAAATACAAATTATAAGTTGAGTGATAACGATAAGATAAAAATTGCTAAACATGCACGACTTGAAAACTTAAAGATTTTACCAGTTAATACTGAAAATACTTCTGCTAAAATCAACCAAAACAACAGAACCAGAAAATTTTTGTTCTAAAATAGTTAATATAAGTAATAATCTTAATGAAAATGCTGGTTCAATTAAAACAAAAAGATAATCCAAATGCCATAATTACTAACAATTAAGATGTGAAAACTTAATTGGCTTTTTATTTTGCGGTTATTTATTATTTTTTAATAAATGGTTAAAATAATTCAGCAATTCTGGTAATTAAAAAACCACCACAAACCTTAAAAATCAAGCACTTTAAAAAAACAAAATACCTTAAAAACCATCTATCGTTAAAAATCTTAAAAAATAATCAGCAAAAAATATGATATTATCTTGATATTCTTGTTAAAATAACATTATTAGAGCAAAAACATAAGGAGCAATTATGGAAAAAAATACTAATTATGATATTCTTACTATTAACTCAATTCGCATGTTAGGAGTCCAAGCAGTTAACGCTGCTGCTAGTGGTCATCCTGGCATTGTCCTTGGTGCAGCACCAATGGCTTATGCCCTATTTAAAGATCATTTAAAATTTAATCCCAAAAATCCAGCTTGATTTAACCGTGATCGGTTTGTTTTATCAGCAGGTCATGGTAGTGCTTTATTATATTCATTATTACACCATGCTGGTTATCCATATACAATTAATGATTTAAAACAATTTCGCCAATTAGATAGCAATACCCCCGGTCATCCTGAATACCATTTACCTTACGGCATTGAAGTCACAACCGGTCCTTTAGGTCAAGGACTGGCTAATGCTGTTGGCATGGCATTAACTGAAAGTTTTCTTAGTGCTAAATATAACCAACCAGAACACCAAATCATCGATCATCATACTTATGTTCTTTGTGGTGATGGTGATTTACAAGAAGGAATTGCCCAAGAAGCATTAAGCTTTGCTGGTCATTTTAAGTTAAACAAGTTAATTGTTTTATATGATTCAAATGATGTGCAATTAGATTCAAACGTTAACTTGGTTTTTTCTGAAAAAATCAAAATGCGGATGGAAAGTTTAGAATGAAATTATTTATTAGTTGAAAATGGCGAAGATTTTAGCGTTATTAGCGCAGCAATAAGAAAAGCAAAAACTAGTAGCAAACCAACTTTAATTGAAATTAAAACAATTATTGGTTATGGTGCTTCAAAACAAGGTACACCAGCCTTGCATGGTGCACCACTAATGGCTGATATTGAGCATGTTGCCAAAACGTTAAATTGAACATACCCTGAATTTACAATCCCACAAACAGTAACCAATCATTGAACAATTCCCTTAATCAGCCAAGGTCAAATATTAGAAACAAAGTGAAAACAACAACTTGCAAGTTATGCTCAAACATATCCCCACTTCTATCAAGACATTAAATCAGCCTTGAATAATCACCTTTTTCACTTTGATGGTGATTTAACAAAAATTGATTGAACAACGATCATTGACAATAGCCCCCAAGCAACAAGAAATGCTTCTGGGAAAATTTTAAAAATTTTATCAAAACATTGTCCCACTTTATTTGGGGGCAGTGCTGATTTAGCTGGTTCTACTAAAGCAATGGTTGATGATAAAAATTATGACATTACTAATCGCAGTGGTCGCCATATTCATTATGGTGTCCGTGAATTTGCCATGGCTGCTATTGTCAATGGCATGACTTTACACCAAGGTGTCATTCCTTTTGGTTCAACCTTCCTGGTTTTTAGTGATTATCTCAAACCTGCCTTAAGATTAGCAGCTTTAATGAAAATTCCTTCATTGTTCATTTTTAGTCATGATAGTATTGCGGTTGGCGAAGATGGTCCAACCCATCAACCAGTCGAACAACTAACAATGTTAAGAGCAATTCCTAACTTTAATGTGATTCGTCCAGCCGATACTAAAGAAACAATTGGAGCTTATTTAATGGCTTTAAATGCTAAATCTCATCCTAATGCGATTATTTTAACCAGACAAGACTTACCACAATTACCAAATAGTACTATTAATGCTGTCCAAAAAGGAGCATACATTATTAGTAAGGAAAATGAAACACAACCATTAGCTTTAATCATGATTGCCACTGGCAGTGAAGTAAGTTTAGCAATTGCTGTTCAAAATCAATTATTAACAAAAGCAAAAATTAATGCCCGTGTTGTTTCAATGCCTTCAACTTTCATCTTTGACTTACAAGATCACAACTATCAAACACAAATTCTCCCAGCAAAAATTATGAAAGTCGCAATTGAATTAGGTGCACCTGCTTGTTGATATAAATATGTGAATGGTAATGGTTTAATAATTGGTATTAATACTTTCGGTGCTTCTGGAACAGCACAAGCAGTATTAGCAAAATATGGCTTTGAAGCCCACCAAGTTTATGATAAAATTAAAGAATTCTACCAAAAGCAAACGGCAAAGGATAAAACATAATGACTTGATGAGCAGGATTAATTATTGGAATTCTTAGTGCTTTAATTGGGGGCGGAGTTGGTTTCATTGTTACTAAAAAAATTTTTGAAAAACAATTAGAAAAAAATCCACCAATTAATGAAAATATGATTCGCGCAATGTATCGGCAAATGGGTCGTCAACCAACTGAATCACAAATTAAAGCAGTAATGACATCAATGAAACGCCAACAAAGTAGCACAAAAAAGAAAAAATTAATTTAAAGATTTTTTCTTATACGCCATTTATGGCGTTTTTTATTAACCATTTCAACACACTTTAACGACATTAACTTCCTAACAAGGATATTAATTGACAGTTGCGATAATTTATACTAATATCTTAAATAAGATCATATTATTTTTTTAAAATCCAATAAGTTTTCGATGTATTTGTGCAATCCTTTAGGGTTTTTTATTTTTTTTATGAACTTAATTGCAATTTTATTAAACACACTTATTTACTAATTCAAGATTTTAATGATAAAAGCGTTTATGAAAGATTACCTTAATTGCAGCAAAATAATCCTTGCAATCAAGCCAATTATTATTATCGAAAAAAGGAACAAACAAAATGGATGAAAATTTAAAAAAACTTATTGAATCAATAATTATTGATACTAACTGAATAACTGAATGATTACAACAACGCTCTTTAATGTTAGGAGCAGAAAAAAAATTAAAAGATGACATAGCTAACCTAAAAACTGAAATGGAAGGAAAATTAGATGATATTCTTAATAAACAATTTGATAATTTACTCAATGAAAAATTAAAAAACTATAATATTA
>Ga0194135_10002820_pt1 | contig 10602 bp, 11 predicted proteins | sample LitLau_LLRF_2013_FD_134024 | JGI IMG/M metagenome (GOLD analysis project Ga0194135, IMG submission 134024) | Freshwater sediment microbial communities in response to fracking from North America - Little Laurel Run_MetaG_LLRF_2013 (version 2) | ecosystem: Environmental > Aquatic > Freshwater >... | reverse complement strand
GTTAATAGGAGTCATTGAGCGGTGGAGTTAATTCTTCTTATGCAACAAAATGGGAATTAACTCCACCCATTGGGTTTATATAGACACAAACTAAAGTGTCTACTGAACTCCACTGCTAGTTTGCCACTTTCAGCTAATCATTAAAATATTTCAATACGTCTAGTCATCGCTCATATGTATGATCATTTGATACTTGCATGCTGCAGCAGCATTGGTTGACACGAGCCATTATATCTTCAAAGACTGTCCAACTTTATAAACCGAACCCACAAAAGTAAATACCGAGTAAATCGGCTTTTCCTACAAATTGTAATTTTCATAGTAGAAATTGTGAGATTTCCGTATACTTCTTTATTATATAGCTTTTATTATTATATTCATATGCATCAAATCTTAACATTTCCAGTAATTCCAGTTACAACCAGTTGCACCTACTTTACAACGAGGAAGAATCATTACGCATACATATACACAAATAAAAAAAACTAAGTTCGATATTGTGGCATTGCTTATTGCACCACAATAACGGAAATAACGCATGCACTTCGATTTTTGTATTCAATGTTTCTGGAAACAAACTCTTACCACAATAACAAGCAGACAGACGCTTGAGTAATTTCTACTCTTGCGGTGCACCTTCAATGAATCATCTAGGAAATGAACAAATCGTGTGTGAACTAGCAATTCTTCTTGAACATTTCATTCCATTTCTCGTCTTGAGCAGATTCTCACAAAACTGGACGTGCCAATTCACAGACATTCATTCCAAAATGGAGCTTAACTTCACAAACGGAACACTAGTTGAATCTCAATACGAATTCTCATGGACTACAGACAAACTCGTAATCTTTCCCCTCACACTTCTCATTATAATCATCACTCTCGTTGGAAACAGCCTCGTCATCCTTTCGTGGAGTCTTCATTCTTATCTCCGAACCCCATCCAACGCTCTCCTCGTCTCACTATCCGTCACAGACTTCCTAATTGGAATATTCGCCATCTCCCTAACCCTCCACGACCAAATCCTCGACTCATGGAGACTCGGCGAGCCCCTGTGTTTCATTTGGCTCTTCTCAAATTTCGGAGTGACCTTTGTGAGTTCCTTCCACCTCGTCCTAATTGCCGTGGACCGTTACAGAATCCTCTTTCAAGGGATATCATACTTGCAATCGAGAACAATTAAGTCTGCCTTGATTCCCGTAATCTACTTGTGGTTATACGCTATAGCTCTTATGTCTCCGATGTATCTCGACTGGGAAGGAACTGTTCATTATGGTCAGCATGAAAAATTACCACAAGGCCATTTTAAATGTCAATCCAGACGGATTTCCAGTTGGAGATTGCTGTTGGTTCTTAATTTCATTGGACTACCTTCTGGAGCTCTCCTGATTCTTTATTACAAGATATTTATGGAGCTTAAGCGTCGGTTTCATAAAGGACTTGCTCATTATACACCAGATGGAGAAACAATTGCTGTTGAGCTTAGTAGCAATGGCAGTGCAGGAAAAGTTGACTTCAATTCTGATTCAGTTGTACAGGATGTACGGTCAAGGAAGGTGGAAGTAGCGACAGAGAAAGAAAGAAAAGCTGCAAGAACTCTAGGATTTTTGGTTATGGCGTTTTTGATCTGTTGGATTCCATACTTTTCAGTGACACTTGTAAGTGTTGTGAATCCGAAGATTTCAAAGACATATTTCCACATTGCGAGGATACTGGGAGCTGTGAATTCGGGAATTAATCCGCTCATTTATGCCATTAGTAATGAAGACTTTCGGAGGGCTTTTAAACAAACTTTTTCGAATATGGTAATGGTACGCCGTTGATGAAACAAACTCTTCAAAGACAATTTTAAATGCAGAGTACCTGTAATGAACCGAAAATTTTTTATTGCATAATAATTAAAATGAACTATAATTCTTGTTATAAATCGCATGTATTGTCAGAATATGATATTGATTTAACTAGTATCATTTTTTTAATTCAATTAATTTAAATTTATTGACACTGAGAAGGTGGTTTTTCATACACTTCATCAATTTCTGGATAAGTCACATAATATGTTTCTTCTTTATGAGATGCTTTCTTCTGAAAGCCATCTCCCCCACACTGCTCCTCGTGAAGCGAGAATCTCATCAAAGATTCCAATGCATCTCTATCAGTTCCATTCCATGAAAGTGTATTTAAATATTCCGTAACGGTCATTCCTGCCATTTCAGGTGGACTTGTAATTACTGGATCTGTAGAAGTGTCATCTACGGGACTAGAAAAATAAATTAAAATAATGTATCATTATGTATGATCAATTTAGTTCTCTTCAGTTTATTTATACCATAAACTTCTGTTTACTTACCTTCCAACACTTCCAATCCCAAAATGATTTAATATCAACGGTTTTTGAATATTACTCCTGCAGTTCTCAATCCCAATCCGTGGAAAGTAGTAAAGAACGACTTCACACATTTCTTGTCTTGTTCCAAATCCTCCAATAACCGTCGAAGGGGGATTCAGCATTGAGTTATCATAGTTGCATTCTATAAAAATTGTTTTTTTGTTATCTCGCACCTGTAAACTAAAAATAAAACTGATTCCTCGTATAAAAATGTCTTACCAATTGCAAATTGATCTCCAGGTAGCCACTTAAGTGGAGCGATGTTTCTATTGTCCTGATAATTGAAGCTAAAGTTATCATCAACCATAACCCAAGGTAGTTCTGTTCGGCCTCTAAAATGTCTCAGTTTCATTTTGCTTCCTATTTTAAACATTTAAATCCATATCTTCAATTTAATGTTTAAACAATGAAGTTTATTTATGTACTTGATTCAATTACCATATGCATGAGTGTGCAACATAACATTAAAAATATCCACACCACTTTGGGGTACCCATTGTTGCGTACAATTCGAACTACAATGACCAACTACCTTGTAGTCTTCAGAATTTGGTGGCACCAGGAAATTGTAAGAATACATTTGACCTATTCTCATGTTTCCAGCTTCGATTGGTCTTTCAATTGGTTGATCAGATATTGCATGATTAGTTATTCATGCTTCGTAAGTTGAAGAACAATTATTTGCTTACATACTACCTGAGGTCTGAGGTGTAAAAAATTGTCACACCACTTTCAAAAGTGACATCTAGCAAATTCGGATTATCAAAGTGACTTTCCATTAAATAATACTCGTGTTCATTTTCCCCCAAAGGAAATCCGACTCCTTCTGGCATGTGCATGATCTGGAAATTGTAAACCATAATTTACTACACAATTGGCACAATAGAAATTAAAAATATAGTTCACGCGAACTGAATATATTTTTCACGTACTCTTCCACCAACAGTCCAAGTGTAAATTAGTTCTGTACAATAAGCATATGCAGAAATTTGTCCAGGTAATCTATCCAGGCAATCAATTCCCCCTTGGTCGATATATTTCTGGAAGAAATCTTGTGGATCTTGTCCAGACGGAGCCTTGCATCTGTACAAACTTAAGTGATGTGAATGACGAACACTCTCTTCAGAATTTAAGGCCGCTCCGAACTATGCAATTTAAGAAGACAATTTGTATAATTATTTGTTCACAAAAAATATCTACGAAAACTGTCATACTGCAACTGCATGTTGTTTTCCATTAAACACTGGAGCAGAATGAACAGTACAATAATAGAGAGTGTCCTTTGGTGGTAATGAAACTTCAGTTGTTGCGGAGAATGTATTGTATCTGCAAAATACACAACAAATAATTCATTTATACATTGCAGACTTTTCTGTAAATTGAATAATTGCAAACTTTGATAAATCGTCCTCTGGATAAGCCTCAGAAAGCACGGATACTGCGACACTACCGCGATTCGTATAATGATAACCGAGAGTATCATCACCTCCCATTGCCCAGATGAACCGAACTGTGTCATCAGTAATTGGAACATCTTCTTTGTCACACGTGTCTAACAATCGGGAAACAACGAGGGTAGTAAAAGTTGAGTTTTCTGATGCACTCAGTAGTGTCCAGTCTGCGTGTGAATCTTCAGGTGGAAAATTGTTCGCGGTAGCATATCGGTCCTTCATTAATAAATAAAAATCTCAGGTACATGCATTTAATGAGTAATTAAATTCCATTACGCTAATGTAGCTCGTTCCATTAGGGAAAACTCCTCCAGTCATGATATCAGCTCCAGCCATTCCTCCCTGAGGAGACAAGCCAAATCCGACAAAGCCCGTTGTTTCAGCATTGATTTCAAAAGTAATGGTGTTATTGTTAGTTTTATCAACTTCCCAAGAAACCTCGTAGAACGGACTTTGAGATAAAATTTCACGCCTCAGCCCATTTGATGAACTACCAAGTGCTATTAAAACACAAAGAACGACAAGTGAATTTAGGTTGGTCATTTTTACTAACCACTAAAGGAATAAAATGGAAATGAATAAAATAACATGTAATGTTGAGCTTAAATACTCACAAAAAAGCTTCAGTAGTTTTACACACACGAAGTACTTTAGATAGCACAACGGATTTAATATGAGATAACATAAAAGTTCACGTTTAATCTTTAAAAAATAAATTGTTTTCATCTCAAAGCTTGTCATTAGTGGATGAATCTCCTCTTCCCGAAGGTTCATGTGTGCGTCAGTCACTTAATTATCAGCGGATCTGTTACGAGAATGACAACTGGAGTCAAAAAGCATTCCGTTGTCAGGAATTTTTTTTTCAAGACTTAATAATCAATTGATATTTTATTATCAAGCGGATGAAGATATTATAATGTGCCCTTCAAGCTTATTGATCAATTAAAATATTGCGCAAGTATTCCGTTTTGCGATTGTCAAATAATTATCACAATTTAATTTATTGATATGTTTGATTGAATTTGTAGCGTCGAATTCAACTATTCAATGAATAATTTGTTGAATAGCTTTTATTCGAATCAAAACACAGACTATTTTTTATTATTATTTTATTATTATTTTTATTATTATATAGTTATTTCTCAAGTGTTTTATTAAGATTGAAAGTTTATTCCATGTTTTCCGAATATTTCTCCTACAAAAAGCTACAATTACTTTGAATTGTTGCCCATATAATGTACAGTTAAAGCAAACAAAGCAGTGTGTTTTCAGTGTTGAAAGAACAAATAGCGAGAGGTGGTAATTTTTCCACAAAATTACTATCGCCCATCATTACCTTCAAAGGTAGGAGACATTTCGCAACCCTCCAAGCATAACCATTCCGTCTATTTATCTCCCGTTTAATCCCTTGTACCAATCGTGTAGCTTCTGTATTAACTTCACTAGCAATCCTCAACAGTAGAAATACCGTACTATAGTTCACGAACATCATGAAAGCAAGAAATGCACTCTCATGAAAAGAATTACTCGAGTACATTGCAATAAATGAGATCGAAAACCCATGCCATTAACTCCACAAGACATTCCAATCCCAATTAATAAGCAATGTTGAATGTTTTTGATAGCAAATGCTAAAAATGTGGAAATAATTTGTAACTTTTTATGCCACTGGGAAACCTTCAGAACCGCACTTGACTTTTTCCTTAACGATTTCAATTGAATTATGGTATAAAAAATCTGAATAACAACTTCATTACTTCATTATGGTTTAGGATTGCAGTTAATTGACACGAACAGAAATCCAAGTGCCATGCAAAGTGCACTTGCCAGCTTGAGGATGAAATTAGATAAGCAATTAAGTTTAATTGATGCGGGAACTATTTGCAATACAAGATAGTTTGCATGAGGTGGTGACACATCTCTGAATACGACTAGGCAGAAAATTCCGATTGGTAAAACTGCAAACATTGATATGACTTGGACCAGGTAGATGGAAAACCATGTGTATTTCTTAACATTTATTTTTGCAAATAAATTATATTAACCTTTGTTGAACAAATAAAAGTAAAATTAAAAGTAAAACCAAGTGTAATTAACGACTTATTATTCAGATGATACGTACAAATGAATGTAATTGAAAGGGCTGATGGCCATATCAATGAGAAATAAATAATAATAATAATTGTTGAACAAATATTGCATGAAATTTTTAAAATTACTTTCACAACAGGTTTCCTCCAGTTTAATTCTTGCACAAAAAAAATTTGGAACATACGATGAAATAGATTTTGATTGATATGGTTGCGAAATTGTGTACAAGGCAGTGTACAAAGTTGCTACTCCAAAAGAAGACAGTTGAGCTATCACTGATTCCTTGGCAAAAATGCCAAACAGATGCGAAGACCATATTAAAGTTAATTGAAGTGTCGTGTAATGCGAAATAATTTTGAAAATTCGGCAGTATTTCCTATCTTCAATTAGCTTAACGCGTTTCCTCTCAGGTACAACTTCATAAGGAGTACAATAAAATCTTCGGCTTAGAACGACATGCGTTGCGAATTCTTTCCAGTACAATTTTAACATGTTAACTATTTGTCGCTAATCAAGTTACTCTCTTTCCTTCACGACGTTTTAAAAACCATTGTTTCTTAATTTGCATAGCTCGCTGGATTTCGTACTATTTCTATATTGAGGAAGAAATAAACCCTTGTACAGGAAACTAGATAGTTATTAAACATGTGTTATTTACGACAAACAATTAGCTAATTATGTAAGGAATTAGCCTGTAGATTGTGTAGACTGGCTAGCGAAGTTTTCATACAAGCTCGAAAACATGAATACATAGTCCCGTGTTTAAAATTGTCGAGGAAATTGATTGTAATCTGATCCTATAATACTTCCTTGATATTTACGTGCAACAGGTTTTATAAATGCTCATGTCCGTATATTTCCTAGTTTTATTTTATGTATAAATCTTTTCATGAATGCATGCTATTAAGTACTGCTTGTGCATCATTCCTCTTTATAGTGGCGGGGTAAAAGGAGACGAATGGCATACACAAATTCAACAATTGGTGATTTGTTTGCGTTACTAATTGTTCGAATGAGACGTCCACAGCTGCCGTATATTGGTGTGGCTAATCACATATTAAAGGTCGATAGAGCATGTAAATTTATCTGCAAGTTGTAACTTATTGTGGATTATGCAAATGATCTTTTGACCATTTTATTATTTCACACTAACCATAACGGACTATTTAATCCGTTTAACCAATATTAACCATCACCATATGCTTTCAATAAACTACGAGTAAAATAAGTAATTATAATATATTTCGTGTGGGTAGCTGGAAAACTATGTTATTGTATTCATCCAAGATCCATACAATCTATCAGTGTTTAAATATAAGGCAATAAAGACGCGACAAGCTAGGACTACAACTTTGTTCGTATATTCATGCTTCTGTATAGGACTCCTTGCGTAGTTTATACACATTTCCCCCTCCCCCTTACACAGTAGTTGTGTATCATGTAGTTCTCTCCTAAAAAGAAAGTCTAGGTCGAAACTAAATGCTTAAAAACCAATATTCACCATTTGCCATCATCCTTTCCTTTCCAACCTACATAAAAGACCATCTCCTGTCCTGACCCAACTCCTCAATACAATCTCTCAATTTACCCGAGAAAGTAACAAGAATCGTAGCCTCTATCGTATTGTTATTGGCAAACCACGATGGAAGATTGAAAACTGCCAACCAACGGAAGTTCCAATGATACTTTCACCATTTAATGTGACACTTTATGGATTAACAAGCTTTACACTTGCGTAGCGGGGATTCAGTTCACTGAAAATTCATATTGGAATTTAGTTTAATACACATATACTACGAATTTTGGCCTTTTGATGGATTACATGTGTCTCCCAAAACACAATATAAATGGGTTAGTTTGACTTTATTGAATATAATATTATCTGAGGTTGGGTTTCCAATGAAAAGCAACGTATCATTGTATTGGCATTTGCATAACCGAAGTTTTATGCGTAGTATGATTTAGTTATTCCAAGTTGTACTTGTATTTAATCTCCGACATTTCCAAAATCTTTCTCTGACGATTTCTCAGAAAGGTATTTTTGTTTAAGCAGAGATAATAATATATATTATTATCTGCTTGATAAGTATTGCTCAAGCTTCTTTATTTTTTTGTTGTTGCTAGATCTCTGCTATTTGACTTGCTTTTTCCCTGTAACCTCAGTTTACCCTTGTAGGTCAATACAATAACGAAAGACGCATTACCATTTTTGTGAGTAGAAAGCCACCTTTCTAATAATAAAGATTCACTTCGGAGATTTTTCCAACTTTGGAACGCACGAAGGAATCGTGCCATTAGAAAAGTGTGTCTGTCCCAAGACTATCCACAATTTGTTTCCCAAATGATAACCACCCATATTTAGAACCAATGAATACATTGTACGCAATATTAATAGACCACACGACTTAATATCGTACGGGGGTGGAAAGTAATTGCTCTATTTCGTCAAACTATATTATTTCTTATCCTTGCACAGAGCCAACGCGATTATCATTTCGGTGTATAATATTGGAGTTCAAAAGTGAAATCACAAATGGATATTGCACAGTACACACACAATATAGCACTAACTGAAAGACCAGCCCCACTTCCCACGTAATGAAAGAAGGGAAGATGTTACAATGTGTAAAATGAATGGAATAAAACTCGGCACATACATTCGCGTCCTCTGAGTTGGTCCGGGATCTCCATGAGTAGTATAAAACCCGAGGTGATACGAGATTCCAGACTCATATTGTTCATATCATTGTCACCGAATGAACTGTTGCTATTTCACGTAGAGCAGACACATCTCTAACTCAACCCACACAAACACACCTAACACATTCACATCTTTAGCTCAATCGCATCTCTTTCAATTGGGATAGAAAGCACACGAAACTACATAGGAAACCGAAATACTTAACACCAAAGACTTACCTTTTCAACGCAATCAGAAAGAGGAAGTTCCGTTTACAAAAGAATTCTTATATAATTCGTCTTCATTCATTCTTCGAATACACACACAACTTTCTTCCGTCTCACTTTCACTTTATACTTTCAACATTTTCAAGGGGAGAACTCGGGTGGAGAAATTTAAGAACAACCTTTAAACACCACTTAAACCTACTGAGAAAGCACACACACACACACTTTCAATTCATCGTTGTCATATATTAGACGCAACCACACCAAAGAGAAGAGAGAAAGTGGTTTAGCAGGAGAGAGCCGTGTTAAGTAAATTTCTTGGGAGCAGTAGTGTGGATTGAAAGGAGACGCTAAAACAAAAGTAGCCGACAAACTTGAAGTAGGAACTGTTCAACTGTCACCAGAACTTTCACACAGGTAATAGTAAGTATATTAATCTATAAGAACCCCCGTCTTAGATTCATGAAAGGGAAGTTTTCTAACATAAATTGTGTCTAGGTTTTTTTATTTCTCTTCAATTGCAAATTGCAATTAAGCAGTCATTAGTTAATACGTTATTATTTTAGAAAGCCACGGAATTAATAGAGATGAAGCTAAAAAAGGAAAGCTATGTAATTGCGACTCATTTTGTGTCTCTTTTTTTCTTTTTGCAAACAATAAGTAATGATTGACTAAAGTAAGCGATTTTAATGAACTTATCTAGCTAAAATCGAATTTATTCGCTTTTTTAAGATGGCAGCTTTTACACTGAAAGTACAGACAAATATCCTGAGGTTGGCATTCGTTGGATTGACCGTCCTACTTGTTTGGGGAACTGTGAGACAAGCTGAAGGTGAGTTAGATATTTCTTTAATCTCTCATTGTTAGTACAAGTATCCGTTAGTTCTTGTTTCGGGGAAAAGTTAGACAAGTTGAAAATGAGTTGGATTTTCGGGCTGTTACACACATTAAAGTCCCTTAGTATAACTATACGGTATTTCTAGAGCACAGTCTGCATAGTCTGCACAGTATTGTATTTGATTAATTGAAAGACTCACATTATCTATCTTCATAATATCATTTCTCTTGAAACTGTCAACTCATTTTTTACTCCTGCCTTTATAATAATACTTCTACCTCATCCAATGTCAAGTCCTCTGTGGTTAATCACATCATTTAGATACATTAATTGATTTACCGGTCATTTCATGCTCAGCCTCATAATCATTAAATGATGATGATCAGAGTGACAATAATAAACTTAGCCCATTAATGCAGAGTACTGCGAGCATGCGAGTACAAGAGCGAGTGAGAAATTCCTCCAGAGGCGATGATGTCAAGTTCAATTTTTAATACCAATTCCAAGTTACTAATGTAATAACAAAGTATGAAATCACATTAGGAGCATCATCAAAGTCACTTTCATTCATCAGTCCACACGTATATAACAATCTTCATCTTTGTCGCTACTTCATGAAACACCCTCTGACATGTTCCCAAGTTATTGAGTTCCATATACACGGAAAGTTGAGCTTTGCTCAATGCAGCAGTAGCATGCTTAGGTAAATTATGGAAATCGACACTGACAAAGATATTTCTAGTCATCAAGGCATAATGTATTAGTGTCAACCTCATCATCACAAGTCCCCGGTAATATTTGCAACATTTGCAGTATGTGCACGCTCTTTTGTGTCTCAACGATCAGTCTTTCTCCTGTTGATGAGTACTTGTGGGCATTGTGAGAATGTATATCGCTAATATTTTATACAGGACTTAGGGGCTAGC
>Ga0194135_10002819_pt1 | contig 10603 bp, 3 predicted proteins | sample LitLau_LLRF_2013_FD_134024 | JGI IMG/M metagenome (GOLD analysis project Ga0194135, IMG submission 134024) | Freshwater sediment microbial communities in response to fracking from North America - Little Laurel Run_MetaG_LLRF_2013 (version 2) | ecosystem: Environmental > Aquatic > Freshwater >... | reverse complement strand
TGTTACGTAAATAAGTTTCTGCTCCTTTCCCAGTAGCTGGAACTACTGTTAAACCCATTACTTGTTTAATTTGTAGCACCAATAAGGAATGTGGTTGTAATTTGAAAAAATAGTTTATTTGACGCGTAGATGCGGGCTAGAGTGGCGGTTGAAAATGAATTGAGAGATGCCTGCTTCACACTTCTGCTCCTCGGGAGTTAATAAACCCGTCCAAGGTTGGTCCCAAGTAAAGATTGCAAAGTCATTTTCATTATTAGGTGAGTTGTTAATCGACAGGCGCGCTGCTGAGAGTCGACGAAGCTCCCACTTTTCTCATAACAAAAAGATCTTCTCACTTTCCCTTTATTCTCTTGCTCATAAACTACGAACTCCACCAACTGGTTAAAATTGAGGATCAAAAGTTTGGAAGTCTTCGAGTTCTCTAAATCTCTGAACTAAATGTACGAGGACTTGTCAAATGGAATATAATTGATTGTGAATAACCTGCTTTGCAGGTCTCAGATCCTTCCTGTTGTTATCTGGGCCCAGGTCTTGGATTTGGTTAAGGAGCGTCAGAGTGGATGCCACTACCAATTGCTATTGAATTTGAGATGATAAGACCAAGCTAAGGATCAATTTTGATGGATTTTATTGATTCTAACGCTAAGAGTAATGACACTTTGACTCTACTGGAGAGACAAGACAAGAAGGAGTGTTGATGTGCTCTGCTGGAAAGCAACTTTGTAACTGCAGGGGGAACTTAAGGTAAAAAAAAACAATGAAGGTTGGTTTGACCTTCAATTAACTCCGACATTCTTTAGTCTGGCCATGACTTCCAATGAAGGAGTCATAATCAAATTACAACCCTGAATGTCAAAAGGAACAAGGGGAATCATACAGATTTCAACTACAAACATTAAATTGAGGGAAAACGGGGAGCCCAACTTTCAACACTTCCTATAAATTTTCCAACGATAGTACAGAGAATATTAATTCCGTTTAATTCATTTGAAATTTTTTTTTATAATAAAGCATATCCCATTTATTACCGTTGACATTTACAATTATTCCTGTATTTCTGAGCGTCGTCTTTTTGCATCCTGGTCTACCTTTATTTTGTCCGAACACCTACTAGCCTTCTTCCAGGTTACTTCCGCGGGAGATTTGGCCCATTCGTGGAAACAATTTTTTTCGATTTTCTTTTGCAAATTTGGAAGTTACTCCCAAATTTGGAAGCAAGGTTCATGTTTAGCACTACATCACGCGTGTGATTTTTAGATCGGAAAAATTGACGATTAAAAATTTTATAATCCCATCATGCCACGAAGCATTGGAAATAAATGCAGATTGGATGGAGATGCAGACAGGAATTACTATTCCTACCTATATTTTTTAGTATCGTCGTGTCTAAATCACTAATCCACAATAATAATTTCTGACCATTCAAAATAGAGCCTGACCATTTGAATCAGAGTTTAGTTATTCCAAGTTTGGAAGCAAAATTGGAGGAGTAACTCAATATTTGGAAGCCATAAAGATCGCTTCCAAATGTGGATCAGAAATCGGAGAAAGAAATTGCTTCCATATATAGGCCAAATCTCCCGCTGTACTTGCAATTATAATTCAAAGGTAAAATAACTTTTTATTAATACCACAAATTGTTATTTGAATTGAAACTTAGGGCCGATTGGATTTCCAATTATTGGAACATCCACCAGGTGGGATCTGATCCGCACATTGCCTTTGAAAAATGTCAAAAATATGGCCCTATTGTGGGTGAGAAGTATGGACCACAAATGTAAGGAATAGAAAACAATGAATTTTCTTTAACTATATTATATTTTCCCGTTATTATTTTTAAGATCAGCGTAGAAAAGGTTCTATTTCACTCGTTCACCAATTGAAAATGAAATTTAATATGAGATAAAATTTTTTAACCGGTGATTTAAAAATGTAACTGGAGAAAGTCGGTCGGTTAAATTTTGACTCCATTTTAACCTATGGAGTTACCACTAACTAAACACTTAAGCTGAACCGGTATTCGAGTAAAGGGACCATCTTAGCGGGATTTTTTTAAGTCATTATTAACGGGTCGACTAATATTAATTCAAATATTTTTTCTTCTTCTTCCTAACCCTCTTTTCCTAGGCTTTAATACAACTTTTTCCAGGAACCTTTAAGGTAAGGGGCTGCTCCATTGGAACTTCCCTCTTGGACTCAAAAAACCATAACTACTGCCACTTATCCAGCATTTGAAGTGACATCAGAATAGAGATTAGAATACCAGTCGAGTAGTTACCAAGAGAATTGTTTAAAAGTTGAGTTTAAACTAAAAACTTTTCTTAATAATGTTGCTCTTCTTGAGCACAAGACTTCTAACTAAAAGATCATTCCACAGGCTTAAGGATCGGCCGATGCTTGGCAACAGAAGTAAATATCCACTCCGATTCTCCTGTAGCCTCTCTCCTCCGCATCCTAATCTAGAATTTTCCGTTAATAAAACTTTTGGCATTTCCACAATAAAATGGAGCGACGCTTTCCAAACATCAAAATTCCCATGTATCCGAATAATCTGAATAACAATTTCATCAGTCGCGGTCCAAGAGTCATCCAATCAAGGGTCAAGGAGGCCTGACTAATTGACAGACAAATGTATATCTACACGGACGACGGTTGTATTCACTGGAATGGACCAGGAAAATAAACAATGATACAAATGAAGGGGTCAATTGTTTCAAATTTGTATCCGTTCACCCATTGGTTGTCATACCCCTATCTCCGGAATCGAGGTGGCATTTCCTCAACATATATAATCTTTTTTTCCCATAATTCCCATATTTCCCACATTTCCCTTTTTGTATTTTCCTTTTAGGCTGTAGTGTTAAAACATTTGAGAAAGCCGTGCCTAATGCAATTGTTTCAAAACGAGGTAAACGAATATTATTTTAAATTTAAACTCCGCTTTCCTTTTGGTCTGGTCGTGACAACAATAAAATGTAATTTGACAAGACACGCACAGACCGTGACAGACTTTATGGAGCTTTCTAGGAGAGGAAAGTCAAACAGAGGAATAAGTTTCAATATTTGTGTCAAGAATAGGAAAAGAATGGAAAGATCTTATGCTAGGCTGGCACACTTCCTTTTTATTCGTTCCCATTCTCATTTCTAGCAGCAATCTCATTTAATTAGTTTTTCTTTTAAACACGCGGGCCTGAATCTCATTCTAGACTTAAATTCTTACCAAGTTTTTAATTTATTAGCAAGTCCTTTCCTCAAAATCCTGCATGAGTGCTGATACTGGGAATGGACTCAACTCCCATCACCTCAGGGAACATGGGATTCATCAGTATGCAGGCTCACTTCCTTGTCTGTCCCAAGAAGTGTTGATTTATAGAATTTCCAGTTTTTAAATTAAATATTTCAAAGACTGGAAATATGCCGGGAGTTTATCCGATTTTTGATTACGCACGAATGTTTAAGTAAAGTAGGAGCGTAAAAGGAGAACCAAACTAGAAATATATAAATTGGGATTAGGGATTATTTGGAGTTAGAGAAGCCGTAAATCCTTTATGCGCTAGAGGCATTATACCCGTTAGTGACTCTCTTTTGTCCTCACTAGTCAATACTCATAAAGTAATCTAACATCCAAGGGAAGGGAGATGAAAGACTTGAGACCATAATGCCATAGGGTTCATTAGAGTAACTACCAAGAAATAGAAGGAGCCGACTCGGGTCATATTCCACGTATTAGGACTTCCAAACTTATAAAGTAGTTTCTTAAAGAGAGGTGGGGGCGGTCATGGTGGATGGTGCAGAGGGGAAGTGGATCCTCCAAATTGAATCCATCAGGACGGGCACTCGGAGAAAGTTAAAGCTAGGATTAATGTGGTCCTGTATTCTGTATCTTGTCTTAGAACTTCCATTATGTAATAGTTTGTCCAGGAAGCTTTCACTTTTCTCCTTGCCACTCGAGACTTTCTCTCTATGTTCTCTAACACAAAAACTGTCTCTGGTACACAAAACCCTATCGAGTCAATCCATGACTGCAACTTTAATTGGAAAGGAAAAGCTTGGAAATAAGTAGCAAGGCTTCTCCTTATGTTCATCCCAAACATCAAACTTAAATTATCATTAGATAAGGCAATGGAAAACGATAGAGATGAAATGATGGAAGAAAACACAAATTCGGAAATTATTCAAAATTTCGTAAATTTGGACGTTTTCCGTGAAACATTTTCCGTCGAACCCAGGCGCGGACAGTAGACTTTGGAAATTATACACTGGCGGCGGATAATGAATGTTTTATTTATTTTAATGAAAATTGTTCCCCTCACTTCAAAGTAAACTTTTATGGTCTAACTTTGACCATCAGCTGCGGGAACCCTCCTCTAAATCACATGAGAAACAGAGGAGATTATTTTAATAAGTTATTTTGGAACCTGAACTTTAGTTTTATAGTAAACGGGAAATTTTGACTTTTCTCCCAACTACTTCTTCTGTAATAATTCAGTAATAATAACAATAATAATATTCAATCAGGCCTCTATTCTATCTCCGGTCTCAACAGAGTTTGGAGTTTTCCTTTCTGTTTTGTCGGAGACTGGAGAATGAGAATATTCCTGGAAAAATGAGACTTTCACTCTTCACACCCCACTGAAAGAGAGTTTTACCATGTAAGGATGGGGCACAGATGTCTGTGTAAAGCGTTGTATAAGAATTTTCTCAACTCTGTTATGTTTTCTGAATGCTTCGGTAGTGTGCTACTAGTGAATATTTAAACCCGTTCTACCGTTAATGAGAGAAAGCATTGGGTAAAGAAGGATTCCTTTCCTTTCGCTTTCCAGGTCCCATGCGAAAAATACATTAGCTTGTCATATCCTGGGCAAAAGAAATGTCTTCCTGAAGCGTTCCCTAACCGAATAGCGTCCAGAATTCATAAAATAATAAAAAATTTTCCCATATCACATTTGACAGATTACTGAACGAGAATTAGTTTTGCAATGCAAACTAAATAAAAATGCAAAACTTACCCCCGCTTTTTCTTTACCCCCCCCCCCCCCCTGTTTTCTTTCTCGAAATTTCTTCATCTCTAGTGAGACAATGGGACAGTGGGATTGTGATTGTCGTCTACCAGCTATTCCCACTACACCATTACGCTAAATGAAGTTGCTGGCTAAAAGTTCACATAGAAAATTAACAACGCATATAATTCGAGAGAAAGCAAGTAAATCTAATAGTTGGGGCCAGTATTGGTCTTTCCCCTATGCCCACTCCCATCAAATCAATCAAGTGCAGATTTTCTTGTAACTTTTAATACGTTAATTATACACAGTGGTACCTAATGCGTTACAGAAATAATTGAAGAGAATTAAATATGATAGTGTCTATATATGCTTTATGAATAACATTCATTTACGCATTGTTTACATCAGTTGCGATTATTTTCAATATCGTTCTATTCTTTAGTACCGCTTCATTTCGTCATACTTTGTATAATTAAACTGCTGCTTCTCTAATTACTAATTTTTAGTAAACCTGACATGATACTGAATGAGCACGTGGCCTCAATCGGCCAATTCTTTAATCTTGGACACTTTCCCAAGTATGCATGAGATTCTAATGTTAGGCTGGGAATAAAGGCTGGACAACTCCAAATTGATTATTGGGACTGATGAAATTGTGCTTCCTTAAATGAGGGCAAGGTGCGAGGCCACGTCGAAGGCAGGCTCCTGATGCGATGGGGATGCTACAATGGCATTAACGGTAGTTCAATGATTCACCTCTACCACAGGCAACCTACCGACCTCGGTATCTCATAGTTTTTTTTATCCAAATATTCACCATTTATCATTTCATATTAGAATGCTTGAATTAAAGTTAGTAACCTAAATTTCGGAGCTAACCCGCTCACCCACATTATATATAACTTTTTTGTACGTTGTAATTACTCTGTATTTTCACTATTAATGTAATATTATTGTGCTTTCACCATGATCCCCTTTCCAATACGTCCTGCTTAACCATAAGCAACATTCACAAAATACGACTGTAGATTTAGCATAAATTAACAATAGCAGCATTCTGTTTTGTTGAACAGCTTTCAAATGCACATTTACTCTAAACATGGTCATTCTTATTACTTACTGAGTTTTGAAGGAGTTTGAACTAGGCGTGATTAGTTAACTTGACGTTAGTTTTAATTTTAACTTTTACTTAGTTCCAACTACTGTTTTGCTTCAAGTTGAAAGCCTATGATATTTTGCTGGCAGAGCCTGCATTTCCCTGTTTTTGTAGATCACCTGGTCCTGGTTTCCGATTTCAAAATCGAATCACGGAAAAACTTCACGGAAAATTTCTTCATTCTCATTTTTCTCCAGTGTTAATCATCAATCATCAATCAATTGTAAAGTAAAATTTTGTTAGAATTTAGGAGTTTGACGTTAGGGAGAACAGTATATTGAGTTTTTTAACTTATAATTACTGAAAACGGAGGGACTCGTTAATAAACTTTTCAAAATCAAAATCAAACACGTAGTCACTTCTCTACTGATTTATTTCTACATAAGTCCTCTGGCATAGTCCCAGCTCGACTAATTACTACCGGGAATTTTGTTTAAATGAGTGATTCCTTTGTCTATAGTATTTGCAGTTAGGATTTTTACAATCTTTTAATTATTTTGAATTTTAAATAACTTATAATACTAGAAACGTAATAAGAAACAATACTTTCACTTTTAAGATATAAAATTATTTTAGCACTATCTGGAATCCAAGTGAGTCCTGTTAAAGCAAAAGCTTAAAAAATACTCTGACTTTCTTAAAAGTACCTCAAAATCCTGCGTTATCGGGAAAATGGGAAAACCAGACACTGATCGACGAAGTGAATGAATGGTGTTTAATAAATCCAAGAATTCATTAAGTTTCAATTCATGGGATTCTACGACCGTGACTTGGCGCACAAGTTCACCGAAACCAGTTTTGTTGTGCTTCCAAATAAATGGGAGGATCCCATTGGAATCGCAAATCAGTTTCTAGTTTGACTTTAATCAAATTGAATTCACATCGGGAAGTCATGTTCGTGAGACGAGTGCAGAGTAAATAATTTGGAATGGCGGAACTTTTCAAGATGGAGTGGAGCCTACCAAGTGTTGTCAAGGCCCTTATCCTTAGCACAATCACCATATCCACTGTCGCTGGAAACGGACTTGTGTTAATAGCCGTGCTGCGTCGGAAGAAATCCGTCCTCAAGTCCGCCACCCACGTTTTCATATTAAATCTCTCACTGGCCGACTTCCTGGTGGGAATCCTCGTGATGCCGTTCCTGGCCATTTTCGACGTGACGGGGAAGTGTGATTATGGGCGGAGCTTCTGCACAGCCTTCCATGTAACCCATTACTGGCTCTGCTCTGCGTCCATACTCTCCGTCACTGCAATTTGTATCGAGCGCTATATTGGTGTCCGATTCCCTCTGAAGCACTACAAGTTCATTGACATGCGGAGAGCAGCACAGGCATGTGGAACCATTTGGATCATAGCAGGAGGCCTCAGTTTGGCTCCATTAATTTGGCCAGCATTCCCTGACGACCCTTACGACTGTCCTCCAAATCTACTAATCAAGCCTCTTGTAAAGGTTATGGTGTGTACGTTCTACTCACTTTGTTTCGTGATGGTCGTTTGTTATTCCAAAATTTACTGTATTGTCATATCTCATTTGGAAGCCAACGAAAAACGGAGAGGTTCACAGCAGGGCCGGAACTCATTAATTTCTCACGGAGAGACGACATCCGAAGTGAGTTCCGAAGGTAGTAGAAGAAGCAGTGGTTCCGAACACTCCCGTGTAAGCTACAGGCAGGCCACTGAGAAAACGGAAACTGTAAAAGTGTGTCGGAAGAAGCAGGCAAGTCTTTCCAAGAAGTTGGCAGTCGTCGTCAGTACCGTTTTGGTTTGCTATTTCCCGTATTTCACAACGTTCCTGATGGAGGATGCCCTCGTGCCGCCCAAAATCGTCATGGCCCTCGGCTGGCTTCGCTATTTTAATTCTTGCCTCAACCCCTTCATTTATGCCGCCATGTTGAAAACATTCCGGGATGCAATCAGTGACTGTCTCAAAGACTATTTTCCTCCTTGGACAACAACTTAAGTTTTCAGAAATCGTTTAGACATTGACCCAACAACTAATATATTATGTATGTTTGCTTATGAATAGATTTTAGTCGGAATTATTGTTTGTACTATTTCTGACTGATAAGAATCATCAACAGCTAAAGAAGAGGTTTGTCAAACTCCATGAGAGTCGATCCGTCAAATAATGCGACTCGCCAAATAAAAATATACAAATAAAATTAGTGTGCTGAAAGCGCTTAGAACATAAGACCAGAGGCCGAGAAATAAAGCCACTCTTACTGCCTTCTAAGCACTTCTAGTCTCAGGAAGAGTTTTATTCTTGATGCCATTCTCGCTTCAAATTTTACCAAACTAGTTAGCAAGATATGGTTTAATTGGGAAGCATGTAAGATTTTCACAATTACCGAAACAACTTTGCTCCTGGGTCGGTGTGAAACTAATTTGACAACAAGGTTGAACCTGCGGCGTTTTATTCAATACTCTGCTAAACTTCTGAGTTAATTTTAAACCAATGCTGCGAATTGGATGGAAATAACAATGATGGGTGTCAGCTCTGAGAAAGTGCTGACTCTGTGTGGGCTTTCGTTTTGCAACGGTGTAAGAATTCGTATGACGTCATGCACCACTATTCTCATCGTCATGATTTTTCTCTATATCTGCATGTAGATTTTTCGAGTATATGCCCTTTGACTCAACGTTTTAAATTAAACCAAAGGAACTTTTGTATTTGTATGCGAAATCAAAAGCATCAAGTAGCTGATGCTACTTATAATCAAAAAGGTTTCAATCCCACAAAAAAACGGATATTACGATTTACGCACCGTATAGTTCCAATTTCATGATTATTTGACCAAACAAGCGGAATGAATTGGCCAAGCATAAAAAATCTCAAACATCCAATTGAGAATAAATTCTCCAATGCGGCATAGCAATGGATTCAGTTGGGCTAAGCAGCGATGTAGATTACGCCGGACCAGGAAACTAAAAGGCGTTTGGAAGCTTTTGCAAAAGCAGCAAAACGTGGTGACCATAGAGGGGATGCTGACAGTCTTTCCTGGAAACGCAGAGTATGCCTCAGTAGTCGGGGTCATGGAAATTATATTGACCAGACAAAACAAATTCATGGACGTAAGTTTCTGAAGTTACAATAAATTCGAAATGGTCAAATTAGTATCGGCATCACCCTCACAGAATTTGAACAGTGTTTTTAGTTTGTGTAGACGCTTTTTTTTCCAATTTCATACATTCAAAACATTCAAAAATTTATAATTCGGTTAAAAAGGACAGGGAAAAAAACCTAATATGTCCAGGATCTATCTGCGGAAATGTATTAGTACAAACTTTTAGTCCAGAAAAGCGAGCGGGGAGGAAAGATTTGATCATGCCGATGCGACGTGTCACCATTTGGAACGGTGGACGTGCCACCCTGCTAAATTCCCTTGAGTGGCAATGTCTGCTTCAATGATTGATCCCCATCTGAATTTTCTTGAATGATGGTTTATTAAATCAGTTTGGATTAAAGATTAGTAGGGCAAAAGCCCACTTTCATTTTAAATGAGTAGAGTTAAATTTAAAGAATTTAAAAGAAATTAATGGGAGACATAACCCGACATGAATTATTTGTGTTTCGCATGACATGACGGACGGTAGCCTCATTCACGCCCCACTGAATTCAATAAGGTGGACATACTCACCTAAATCATGCAGATGATAAGGATAAGGATAAGTACAACAGGAAAGTGAGATGCCTAACAAAGTGTTTGATGATCAGTAAACAAAGGGTATTAAAATTGCAGAGTCATGCAGTTAATGAAGAGGTACCCGATCAATCAATTGAAGAGGCATTGTGAAACCAATACATCATAAGTTATCCTCAAATCACTCATCTTTTGTTGTTTCTTACCACTCAGAACTCCTGCTGCTACACTGCATCTTCATTCACGTTTATTTATATTCAGCTAAGTTACGCCAGTTTACTTTGAAATTGTCAGGCCTGTTCCACACGGAATTTCCGATGGAAAAATTGAGTGTATTCTTGGCAACCGGTGAGAGCAGGCAACATGTCACCGCTTTCCTCAAAACTGTCGTGTTGGCATTGGTGTACTCACAAAATTCAGAAGTTGCCCCTCTTCTTGATCCTCCTTTCCAGAGTCGTTGACATTCGAAGTGCTTCGAATCCGGCAATTAGCGCAACCTCATTTTGTTACGACGATGCAACTTGCGGTAAAATCTCGCCGTGGACGTTTGTTTTTAGTTTCTAATAATTGACTAAGGGAATCGCTTCGCTACAACAATTTAATTGGTACATTTTCCAATTTATAGATGAAACTACATGGCGAGGGGTTTGTCAAACTGGGCAGAATCAATCTCCAATTGACCTTAGCCTGGAACCATTCAAAACCTACTTTGCCCCGCCCACAATATTCTTCCTTAATGGAAACTATGCCAAGGAAGCTGCTTATCAGTTTTTTGGTCAAAACAACGGCCACACAGGTATACA
>Ga0194135_10002818_pt1 | contig 10607 bp, 11 predicted proteins | sample LitLau_LLRF_2013_FD_134024 | JGI IMG/M metagenome (GOLD analysis project Ga0194135, IMG submission 134024) | Freshwater sediment microbial communities in response to fracking from North America - Little Laurel Run_MetaG_LLRF_2013 (version 2) | ecosystem: Environmental > Aquatic > Freshwater >... | reverse complement strand
ATTTTCATCAGAATGATATTTTTATATCTAAATGACGCGTGCTTCCAGGAAAAGGTTGCACGATTAAAGATAATTAATTTACCACATGAGTATATATAACCAGGCTTTACCTATAGTTTTTATATTTAATCAGTTGATCATCGATGATTTCCGGAGATAAAGAATGAAAATAGTCCATCAGCACCGGGAGATAACTTTCAAAAGTTGGATACTTCGTTCTGTTATTCTCGTATTCCTGTATTTTGTCCTCCAGCAATGGAATCAGTACACAGTTATACTCTCCGATATGAAGTTTTCTTAACCGGTCAGCTTCTTTTGTATTATGCATGGAGACAGCAATACGGATTTCTCCCAATCTGACCAGGTGTTCAATGACACAGACATACCAGTCGTTAATGCCATGTGGAGCTAAAACCGCTTTTATTTCTTTGGTATACAACAGAGAGTCTCCTTTGAGCTGAGTGATATAAGTATCCAGTAAAGGGTTAACAAAAGTGTGTTGAATTTCATGAGTAGTAAGAAACCCTGTAACCTGCGGATTATCAAATCCAAACAGTTTATAATCAGATAAACTCCCCTGCAAAGGCAACATCTTACTGGAGCTGATGATCATGGAAGGGATTTTACCTTTTGAAGATAAAATCTGAATCCCCACTCCCCTGTAATTATCCTCCCCGGAATTAATAGGCATGGCAGGGGAAATATACAAATCATACTGTGGAAATTTTTTGCCATACCACTTTTCCATAAAATCAAAAGCCGGCTTATTGATATCCTTAGCGGTTTCATTCATTGCACCTTTTAAAAACCTTTCATTTAATTTAAGAAACCCGCCTACATCTGCATGGATATAAAAACTCCGGAGGCTATCTGTGAGTTCGGCTAACAATGGTCCGGTTTTTGAATTCACAACAGCCTGTTCATTCGATCCGGTTTTAGCAGCTTTAAAACGTGCACCTTTTGCCGGAAACTCCTTTTGATTTAGTAAATAATCCAAAATGGGACTATTATCATAAAAAGTATCTCTGATTTGTTTAATAATCTCAGCAATTCTTAAAATGGCCGGGTCGTTTTGGTATTGTTTAAAATGGATAAAGCCATAATAAACTATAGGTTGATGTGAATAGCTTTGATCTTTATGATCAAAAACAACATAATTGATTTTCTCTACAGCGAGCTTTTCTGCAAAGAAATAGGTTTCAATGTTAGTATTGGTGCCAAGAGAGGCTTTGGGTGACAACTGTAATTTATACTGTGCTTCTGCATAACACGATAAAAACAGAATAAAACAGATAATAGAGATTTTTTTCATTTTTGTGTTTTTGTTAATTAAAATGTAATACTAATATTTTTTTCCCGGACTACAGAAAACCAGAAAAAATTAGGATATTAATTTTCATAATAATTAACTAACGTCTCTTTATTTCCCCAGATGATATGCATAGATGAGGATAAGTTATCTATGGACTGATATAGCAAAAGGATACATCATGATCAAGCAGTTGGGAAACAGAAGTTATGAAAGCTTTTTGTTACTGGAGGATATAAATGGTACCATAAAAAGTATAGAAATTAACGAACTAGGGATAAGTTATGAGAAATTAGCTTCGATTGTTTATTACTATACCTCAAGAAAACAGGTAACTACCTAAAAACAAGTCTCTCTAATCTTATCCCTATTCCAATTTGGACTACTGATTATCCTGCATGCTCATCAAAATCTGTCCCAGTAATAACCTCATGCCATTCAGCGATTTCAGCATTAAACCTGTCCATTTTTTCTTTAAAATAGTGTAAGGTATCTTTCCCTAACGGCAAATGTACCGGAGGTTTTTCGGCAGCAGCCAGTTTAAGGATTGCCTTTGCCAGCTTAGCAGGATCACCAGGTTGTTTTTTATTGACCTCACCAGCATAACTGCGCATCTGACCAACAGTTTCTGCATAATCTTCAATAACGTTCCCAGTACGGGTTAAAGAAGATTCATCCAGGAAATCTGTCCTGAAGAAACCTGGCTCAACAGCAGTTGCGTAAATTCCCAGAGGTGCAAGTTCAGCTGCCATTGCCTCAGTAATTCCTTCGACAGCAAATTTCGCAGAGCCATACAACCCCCATCCTGTGATACCGGTTAAACCACCTACTGATGAAAAATTGATCACATGCCCTTTTCTTTCTTTACGCATATAAGGTAAGACTGCACGTGTCACATTCAGCAAACCAAATATATTGACTTCGTAGTTCTTTTTAATTTCAGCATCCGATGCTTCTTCAACAGCACTCAAAATACCCTGACCTGCATTGTTGACCAAAACATCAATACGACCAAATTTATCAATTGCTTCTTTAGCTACTGCCCTGGCCTGATCTTCATCAGAAAGTTCCAGTAAGACAACCAGTAAATCAGGATGATCCAGTTTTTTATAAAGTTCATCAGCTTTGCTTCTTACCGTAGCTATCACCCTGTCTCCTGATGCCAGCACCGCTTTAGCTATTTCAAAACCAAAACCACGTGCTGCTCCTGTTATTAACCAATTCTTTTGTATACTCATTTCCTTATATTTTATTGACGATACAAAGATGCTGGTAAAAGAAAGGGTCAGTTAGTCTTTAAAGTCCAATTAACTTGACTTTAAGATCCAATTTCACTTTAGGTTTTATCAGTTTTAAGGGATGAAGGTGTTATACCATAATAGGATTTAAAAAGACGCGAGAAATGAGAAACACTTTCAAAGCCCAATGAATAACAGATGTCACTAACCGGCATCTCGGTAACCAGCATTTCTTTGGCTTTAGCCAGTCTTTTTTCCCTGATCCATTGCGCCGGGGTAAATTGATAGATCGCAAAGAAATCGCGCTTAAATGCAGATAAACTACGGCCACTCAGGTACGCAAGATCAGCTATAGAGATTGGGTTTGCATAGTTTGCTTCCATAATAGCTGGAATATCAGCATATATCTGTCGCTTTAACTGCAATAGCTGCAATAAAAGATTCTTATCGGTAAGAGCCAGATCGTACAGGAGTTCCAGCATTTTTAATTTTACTAAACCACCATCTATTTTTTCAGGTTCATGGAAATAAGGCTGAATAGATTCAAAAAATTTCATCAGGTGATCTTTTACCGGTTTGACATTAACCCTAACCATCTCAGTAGTTTCAACGGTTTCTATTTTTGCCATTTTCATAAAATCGACAAGGAATTCGTCTTTCAGAAAAAACATCATACTATCAAAGATATCATCATGATCAGGGTTCCCTGTTTTTTCATAAGTCACCAAAGTGGCCTTTTTGAGTATAACCATTTCATTTTTATGAACTACATACTCAGACTTACCATGTTTAAATGTGTTGGTTCCCTCCAGTACAATCAACAGCATATGGTCGTCCAGAAACATGGTCCCGTGTCTTTTCTGCGTATGTGCACATGATTCAACTATCGTGATCCCGTTAAACTTAAGATCCCTCTGATAATTAGGCGCTTCAACTAATCCCTGCGGAACTTTTATGACTCTCATACATTGCTGGTTTATTCTACAAAAGTCAACATTTTCAATTAAACCAGTTGTACAATCAGGTTCATTTCAATTGACTCTATGGTCCATATGAATATTAAATTCAACTATAAAAATCCGGGGGTTCTCAGTATCTTTATCACATCGGTCCGGCAGCAATTTCTGTGCTTACCGATCCCTATCACATATCGTCAAATCTTTCCGGACATTGGAGGTAGATCACAATAATGAAGGAAGATTATTTTTATGAATGCGAAAATTAAAGGTTATTTCTGGGCTTGTATCTCATCGGCCACATTTGGACTCATCCCGCTGTTTGCTTTACCTTTAGGACAAAAAGGGTTATCGCATGATACTGTTTTATGCTATCGTTTTGCTTGTGCAGCGCTGTTCCTGTCCCTATGGATGCTATTCAAAAAACAATCTTTTGCTGTTGAGAAAAAGGAATTCAGCCTGTTGGTTGTTCTTGGAATATTATATGCCTTATCGGCCCAATGTCTGTTTATAAGTTATGATTATCTCGGCGTAGGTACAGCTTCGACGATTTTATTCCTTTACCCTGTGTTTGTTGCTGTACTGATGGCTGTTTTTTTCAAGGAAAGGATAAATGCGATAACAGCGGCGGCAATATTGATTGCTTTTTTTGGTGTTTCCCTTCTTTATAAAAGTGAAAACGGTATTACGCTAAATCCACTGGGGATCGCTGCAATTCTGTTCGCGGCATTTTGTTATGCCATCTATATTGTTGTAGTCAACAAATCGAAGATCCAGTTTATGTCAGGTTATAAGTTAACCTTTTATGCAATGGCAATTAGCGCTGCTTTCTTTTTCGTCAAAGCACAGATAACTGGCGGGTTAGCACCGATACCAGATGCCGCTGCCTTGGCTGACCTGATTTTACTAGCCCTTTTTGCGACAGCATTATCCTGTCTGGCGATGATATTCGCAGTGCAATATATCGGCTCTACAGCCACAGCTATCTTAGGAGCCCTTGAGCCGGTAGTTGCGGTAGCTGTAGGTATACTGGTGTTTAAAGAAGCGATCACCCGAAACCTTGTCTTTGGGATCTTATTGATTCTCAGTGCCGTTTTACTAATCATTCTTTCCGATTATTTACATCAAAAACTCAGCAAAATAGCACCCGAAAGCCGGATGCCTGTTGCTGAGCCAGAACCAGGTCTGGAGCAGCCATACGAACAGATAGAAACAGATAATAATTAAAACTACTTTTACTATAACCAGGTACTTAGTATCTTTGTAAACTATGATTATTTATAAAACTGAAGATGAAATAAAATTGATGCAGATCAGTGCATTGCTTGTCAGTGCTACTATTGCAGAAATTGCTAAAATACTTAAACCGGGATTAACCACTTTACAGCTGGACAAAATCGCCGGTGAATTTATTGCGGATCATCAGGCAACACCTTCTTTTTTAAACTTTCACGGTTACCCTTACAATATTACCACTTCGGTAAATGATGCAGTAGTACATGGTTTTCCAAATGATGTTCCGCTTCGGGACGGCGATATTGTTTCGGTAGATGTAGGAGCTTATAAAAACGGATTTCATGGAGATCATGCTTATACCTTTATTATCGGTGAAGTAGATCAGGCCATTCTGAAACTTGTCCGTGTGACCAAAGAGTCCTTATATGAAGGAATAAAACAGGCCGTTGTTGGGAAACGTGTAGGGGACATTGCCAATGCCATCCAGGTTCACACAGAAAAAGAAGGTTATGGAGTTGTTAAAGAGTTAGTAGGACATGGCCTTGGCAGAGATATGCATGAAGATCCTCAGGTACCAAACTATGGCCGGAAAGGAACTGGAGTGATGTTAAAAGAGAATATGGTCCTGGCTATTGAACCGATGATTAACATGGGTACCAGACATATTTTCACTGAAGCAGACGGATGGACGGTTAAAACTGAAGATGGTCAGCCTTCTGTTCATTTTGAACACGATGTCTGTGTTAAGAGAGGTCAGGCTTTAATCTTATCAGATTATGCGCCGATCGAAAGAGCAGAAAAAGCAAATAAAGAACTAAATTCGTCTTATTACGAACTATAATAATCCTCATTGGATCACGCTATTAAAATATAAAAAACCTGTCAGGCAGTTTTTTTATATTTTAATAGCTTTTGGTAAAACTCCAAATTTCCTTTTAAACGCCGAGCTGAAATGTTGAGGATAGCTGTAACCAATCCGATCTGAAACTTCATTGACGTTTAGACCTTCCTCCTGCAAAAATCTTTTTGCTTCTGACATTCGCAGGTCACGTAAATAACCGAATACCGTATGATTAAACAATTCCTTAAATCCTGTTTTGAGTTTTGTCTGATTTATTCCTGCTTCTCTGGCTAAATCTATGATCGATAAATCAGCTAAATAATTCATATCGATGTATTCTTTGACAGCATAAAGACAGTCAATATCATACCTTTTCAATTTCAACTCTCTTTTGTTTAAACGGTCCAGCTGGCTAACTTGTGCTAAAAACAGCTGAACAGCTTTTGACTCAAGATATATCCCTTTCAGGTTACCTGTATATGGGGCATGTTCCATACTATGTATCACCTCATACATTTCGGGGAGCATATCAGCCACATGATTTGAACGCCGATGAAAGTTCATTAAAAAATCGCTTTCTTCGGTCACGAGATTATTAAAGAAACGGTCAGAAATACTCAATTCAAAAAAGGTCCTGGGATGTTTCTGCGTTGGAGCTATTGATAAATCATAACTTCCCTGGTTTTGCTGATAGACCATAAACTGTTTTTCTCTCAGCGATTCACGCTCTGCCTCCACAACCGAATCGGACAGTTGAAAATGAGAAACAATAGCCGGTTTGTCAGATTGAATAGCTAATATCCTTTGCGTTGGATTAGTATAACTTCCCCAGCATAATTCAATTTGCCTGAATGTAATTTCTTCCAAAAACATCGAATACCCTGAATCATCCTGGAAAGTATATTTATTCTCCATTAATGAACCGGCCTCTTTTGATTTCAGGTCATTTGCTGTTGTTTGAATAGTTGTACACATCACATTTCTTTTTGCGTTGATCTGACTTCCTTATACGTTAGAAGACAGGGTTTAACCTATCTAAATTTGCCGTTGTAAAAATAGTTATCATATGACAAAATCAGGAAATATTACAGTGTTTGGTGCCACTGGAAATATAGGTATTGAATTGCTGTACCATTTATCAAAAGCACAGCTGAGTACTGTTGCCGTAACAAGGGATATCAACAAGGCCAGACCAATAAGCAACATCAGATGGATAGAGGCAGATATCTCTGATCAGGCCTCCTTACAAAATGTGTTAAAACATGGTGGAACAGTATTTCTGCTTTCAGGACATGGGCCGGCGTTTGTTCAGCAGCAAAAGAATGTGATTGAAGCTGCCGCAACCTGTGGGGTGCATCATCTGGTCAAATTATCATCGGGTGCCGTAGCTAAAGATTCACCTTTTTACATTCCGGATTCTTTTATTGGAAAAGCGCATGGTGAAGTGGAGCTGTTTCTGAAATCTTCAGGATTAAACTGGACCCTATTACAACCTAATGCCTTTATGCAGAACTGGCTTGGAGATCTGGCTGTTACGGTAAAACAGGAGCATAAAATCTATGAAGCAACCGCTGAAGGCAAAAGAGCTTATATAGACCTGAGAGATATTAGTGAGGTTGCGTTTAAAGTATTGACTGAACCAGAAAAACATGTTGGTAAAACTTACCTGCTTACGGGTCAGGAAGCTGTGAATTTCTATGATGTCGCAGAAATCATCAGTGAGATTACCGGAAAAGATATCGGGTTTACTGCATTAAGTATTGAAGGGGCGAGAGAAAGACTGGAGAAAAAAGGTCTGCCTCCTATAGCCATACAATCTATACTTGCTTATGCCGAGGCCCAGAGGGAAGGAAAGACAGCTTATGTAAGTGATGTTGTTTCAACTATTCTTAAAAGGCCGGCCAGATCCGTCCGGTCATTCGTCGAAGATCATCTTACCTATTTCAGTTAATAGTTTGTGGGACAAAACGAAAACCGTTTCTCTAACCCGGAAACGGTTTTTTATCTGAGCAACAGCTTTCCCCAGTCATTTAACTGCCACAAGACCTCAACCAATTTCCGCCCTGTCTCAGTCAGGGTGTATTCTACTCTGGGGGGCAGTTCATTAAAGATCTCTTTAGTTAATATCCCATCCTGTTCCATTTCTTTGAGTTGCTGATTCAGAACTCTTCTATCTACTTTGGCTATCCCCCTTAGAAATTCACTCGGTCTTCTTTTTCCTTCATTCATTTGCCATACAATAGGAATTTTCCATTTTCCGGAAATTGAATTTACAGCAACTTCTAAAGGGCAAATTTTATTTTCGACAGCTCTTTCCCTGGTATTCATCATCTTAATCTTTTTAGTCCTATGGGATAAAAATATGCGGTATTGTTTATTTCTAATCGATTTTAAACATTTGTAAAAGTAACCAAAATTAAGTTATGGGGGATTTGACGAGCCGCCAGATCTTTTTCACCAAATGCAAAATTATGACGATGATAAAACGTAAAGGTTCCCGTTCTGCCAAAGAAATACCTGAAAATATTCTTAACCAGCTTAACCTTGGGCAAATTGAAACCGCAAATCTGGTAGAATGGTTAGCTGTTGATCAAAGAAGACTACTCGGAAACCTGTTATCTCAACTGGACAGAACAATTTATTTAAGTCCTGTCTTGTCAGCTATCGATAAACTAAAAAAACAAACGGTCAATACTATAAATGAAGCAATTGGAAAAGGTCTGTTCAGCATGGTCAAAGCACATCAGGATGAGGAATTATTAAACTGTATAATGCAGCATGATTCAGACCTTGTACGTTGCTGGGCCACATACACAATCGGCTGTAATGAAGCACTTTCAATTCAACAGAAACTTCAGCAAATACAGGCATTTGCTGCTGATAAACATTTTGGGGTAAGAGAAATCTGCTGGCTGGCGGTCAGATCATCTGTCGCCGGGAACTTAACGGAGAGTATCAGGATTCTGTCTGCCTGGACAGCTAATCAGGATGCAAACATCAGGCGTTTTGCCAGTGAGGCTACCAGACCCAGAGGTGTCTGGTCTGAACATATTGAAGAACTGAAACAAAACCCGGAAATAGCACTTGCTATATTAGAACCTCTAAAAGCAGATCAGTCTAAATATGTACAGGACAGCGTTGGAAACTGGTTAAATGATGCCAGTAAAACACAACCCGAATTTATAAGCAGACTCTGTGAAAAATGGGAAAGGGAAAGTCAGACTAAAGAAACTGCATATATTATCAAAAGAGCATTGAGAACCATTAAGGCTTAAAAACAGCCCTTCTTTACGGTTTGTAAAGAAGGGCTGTTTTTAGATCTATTCCCTTTCTCCAATCAGAACACCGGAAACATTCCATGCACTGAAACTTGTTCCTTCGGGTTTACCTTGCGGTATAGCTACTTTTATAATATGTTTTCCTGCATTCAGCTCTGGCAAAGGGATTTCTACTGGTAAAGTAATGGTACCCGGGCACCAATTGGAACGGCTCAGATCAGAAGAGGATAAACCATTGCCAAAATTACCTGAGGCAGGGTTTAACATCCGGTAAGTAGCGCAGTCTTCTCTCCAGGGAATAAAATTATACACCCTTTTACCGTCTACGAAAATTTCATTCTGTCTGGGCACAAATTCATCACCATTTTCCCATCCCCCATGTCCGGTTGTCAGATATCTTAAACGGAGATTCTTAACTCCGGCAGGCACAGTAACAGAAACAGTAAGCGAATCCTTATCAAACATTGTAGCATACTCCTGCCCTGCCATTTCCATTAAATTAGTCGTATTGAAAGCAGGTATAAGCCAGGTATTCTTCAGTTTTTTATCTTCACCTTCCTCTCCCGGATAGTATTTCAGATACAAACTGGCCTTGTGACCACCTTTGTCATAGTTACCAATAAAAACACCTATCCATACCTCGCCCTGCAATGCTGGTAATAATGCGGTAATATCTTGTTTATAAACTACCGAATCGGCCCAGTGATATCCTTTGATTTTAGCCTGTGCATTAAAATGTCCAACCCCAAAAGAAGTGAAAAACCGCATCAGTTCCAAAGGTGGTGAATACTGATCTGTAGCGGTTACCCCCTGATATTTCTTACCATTCTTAGCTTCATATACCGGAAGTACCTGCAAACCATTCTGAAGCGCCTTCAGGAAAGATATATTTTTATCTACCGGGATCATAAAAACAGAACCGGTACGATCATAAGCGTCACCATTGGAATGTTGTACCAGTTCGGCGAAAAGGTTTTGCCCCGCTACTGCTGCCGGAAGTTTTACTTTTTTAAGGATAACAGTACCACCTGCAAAATGATAAGTAATATTGGATTGCTCACCCGCAGGGTTTTCAATCTTTTTACCAAAAGAGATCTGCTCATCATTAAAAATCTGCACCGTAGAATACCTGCTTTCAATAACCTGGCGCTGATAGGCTGGTTCGTCGAGTAAAACTCCCCATTGTGCAGGCCAGTTCAGTTCGGCAGGTTTGATTTTACGGTAATCAATCCGGGTAGCTACGGTTTCAGAATTTCCGTTACGGATTACTTTAAGGATCAGACCCAGGTCGGGACCAATCGAAAGGGCAGGTGTACCTTTAATTTTTAAATCGTTATTGTACCAAACCTCAATGGTATTGGAACGGATAAAGAGTTTTGCTTTTTTACAGGCAATCCCACAAATGGTATCTATACCCGGGAGCAGTTCGGCTTTGGTATACTCCGAAAATGGTTTTTTAAACGTGTACAAAACACCTTTACTGTTCAGTACCTGACAGCTCACCCCCTCTTTAAATTCCAGGAATTGTTCTTCTGTTTGTTTATCCTGCCGAACCAGATGCGCCTGTGTTCCATTAGTAAATAGTTTTAGTTCTCCTTCGATAGCTTTCCCGTTGCTGCGAAATTTATATGTCACAACAGCCTGAGAGATATCAGCGTTCTTCTTTTGTGCAAATAATGAGGAACCCATTAAAAGCAGTATATATCCGGTTATTAAGCGTTTCATGGGTGGTAAAGTTAAAATATTTTT
>Ga0194135_10002817_pt1 | contig 10608 bp, 2 predicted proteins | sample LitLau_LLRF_2013_FD_134024 | JGI IMG/M metagenome (GOLD analysis project Ga0194135, IMG submission 134024) | Freshwater sediment microbial communities in response to fracking from North America - Little Laurel Run_MetaG_LLRF_2013 (version 2) | ecosystem: Environmental > Aquatic > Freshwater >... | reverse complement strand
GCAGTATAGAGAGTGTCAGGTATAGTTCCTTGAACGGCGTAATTTGTACTTCTTACATTGCAAACAACCCTGTTTCCTTACTGTAACACCATTGAAGTCACCAAATAAACTCCACTGCGTCACTCTTGGATTTTCTTTATGAAGTTCCAACCTTTTCTTCTTGCCTCTTTCCATCATTTTAATCAAGCGTTTATTAAATTCTCCAAGTTTTCCAGCGATTGCAAGACGTCGTAAATCCCGTTTGGCGAATTCGATTAGGATGACTCGAATTCAAAATTAAAGATTGTGGTTAAAAGCATTTTGCACAACCTCAGTTTTTTTAAAGAAAAATTTACCTGGTCCGCCAAGAATATCTGTGAGTGTCAGATCATAAGGCATTTGCTTATCCAAAAAAGGATTATTCCCCTCATCTAAAATATGATCCACATTGCTGTCCTGGCGCCATTTAATGGCCTTGAGTAATTTGGCTTTGGCAGCACTCACATCAAAATTACGATCTGAATGTAGAAAAGAACCTCTTATTAAGACTGAGCAATAGGTAGTCCTTGTGGGAGCCCGTTGTCTGTCTATCTGCATAGGTGATAATAACCGTCCAATGGCTTAACTTTTTTTTAAATTCTGTTAACGATTTCAGAAACTTTACATCCCTGGGAAGCTCAAGATCCAAGTTGGCCTCTTGGTTAAAAAAAAAGACTAATTTACAAAACCCTCACCAAATTAACAAAAAGAAAGCTTTTACCAGTCCAGGAGAGGCACCTAAAACCTATCCCTCCGGAACTGTTACTGGAACCATCCAATCCAGCAACCCTTCACTCGTTGGGTAGTTAGTAAAACTCCCGACTGTTATAAAGTGCCCCACACGTAATGATATTATGGAAGGGGCAGGTGTCGTGCATTATGCCATGTAATATGACTCAGTCCTCGCTACTTGCGCTTGTGACCGGTTTCTTTGGAAACGGAGGAATGAGGACCCACCCATCATTTAGTCTCTCTGGATTAATACCTTCAATCCATCGCAGTAGAAATTCGTCAGTGCGCATATACGGCATATAAAGTTTCGATTCTACCATTGGACGCAGCTGAAAAAAGAGTTTTTAGGGTAACGTTTTTTTTGTATTCTTATTTTAATAATTAGTTTACCATTTCCAATGCGACCTTCTCTCTTGTTGTGAACACTTGAGTTGCAAGAACAGTTTGGAAAAACATGATCAAGAGAATGAGTACCACAAACATGAGGAAGCAGAATAAATTTTCAATCCAAATCTTGATAGGGAGACGCGTTGAAATTATAAATGTTAGATTGAGTAAGGCGGATAAATTTCGACTCTTTTTTATTCAAATACCCAAATCGGGGACAAATAAAGTTTTGTATTATTTTTATCAAAGCTTTCCTCATCCAGTGGAGGAAAGACTACTTTAAATTCTTGACAGATTTATGTGGTAATGAGAAAAACCATGGCCTTGCTACAAGTTAAGTGATCTATACGAGGCTTTTGGTCACTGTCATTTTCAATACTGGTTATTAGAACCTACAAGTTGGCATTCTGCAACTGGCGCAGCCATATTCTTTGATATTACATTATAAGAGTTATAATTAATCTACACTTTCTACTGTAAATTAAAGAACAACAAGAATGTATACATCGAATTGACGACACTACAAGGAAGGAAAGTAAAGGCAATAAGATTTATATTTGAAGTTTACTGACAGCATGCGGGATTCACTTGAGGAGGAGGACGGATGAGTGACGTACACGTAACTTATAGTTCTTCCCATGGGAGTCCCTATCCGGCCACTCTGCATCTCATATTTATCCGCAAAGACCATTTAGCGAAAAAATGTAGGATTGGACTTTTAGCAAACTAACTTATAGGATTTATGAATTAATGGGCAAACACCATTTGGAAAGCAATTGTAGTCTGGGCATTTTAGCAAAAACTACGTTAGTAATTGTAATTTAGAATCAATCCATTCCCTGTAGTATGAAGTGTTGACGTAAACTCCAGGCTCATTGGCTTGAGCACAAGCATAATCTGGTGGATTGCCTCCAAAGGAAACAATTCCGCAGTGGTAGGAAATATTTTCACCAGTGAAGCAAATCAAGGGACTTCCCGAGTCGTGGTTACAAACATTCATCCCGCTTTCCACGTATCCAGCACACAGCATTCCTGGATAAATTCTACCAGGATATGTTGCTTCGCAAACTTTTTGTTCAAATAGAGGCATACGCAGTTTCATCAAAACGTGGGAAATATTACCAGGATATGAAGTGTAGCCCCAACCAGTTACAATTCCAATTCCTGAAAATAAACATGCGATAAAAACATCAAATTAATCTGTAAACAGTGATTTAGCCGTTTACCAGTATTCACTTGGTCTGGGATGGCCAATGAAATAGCGGCAACTTCCAAGTTAAATCCGAATGGCTCCCCCACCCTTAAAATTGCAATATCCTCCTCGGCGGTTGTTAAGTTGAAAAGTTCATGCTCAATTTTCTCAATCACGTTCCTCCTCTGCTCAGTTCCTTCGTCAGTTTCCAGCGATTATGTTCCCCAGCGACAATTTCCATGTCTGTGACACTGACGTTTTGGGTGCAATGGGCAGCTGTGAGTACATGATGGGCATCTATTATGGATCCGCCGCATCTGTAGCCTCCATACTTGTAAAGAGCAACATGATAAGGAAATTCATTTGGGATTGCTTCCACTCCTCCGATTATTCTTGACTCCTCACGACGCTTGAGTTCAAATCCCTCTAATGTGAGTTACAAAAAATTAAACCTCAACGATACCGCAATTAGATTTAAATTCTGACCTGAATTCCGGCTGATACTGATGAATACCAGAAAAACTAGAAAGTAGAACCCAAACATTTTATTGCGAGTCTGAAATGTGCCTAGGGTACGATTAAGTCTGTATGCTTTTATCAAGTTCGACTACAACACCAGCCAGTTTAGATTAGATAAATTTGGTGTTATCAAAATGAAGCCGGGTGTCAGAACAGACTAATTATCAGACCACTGCAAATCTTATTGAACAGGTAAAGGTGAAAATGTGCGTAACCTATTCACGAAATTAAATTAAGTATGGTTAAATTAATGACATTAGGCCAATTTTGGGTGAATATGGAAATACAATTTTCCAATTTTGCATACAAAACATAATTCTTCCAAATCAAAATATTTTCATGTAGGTCTTCGATAATCGTTAAAACATTTAGACATAATTCAGGCGTTCAAATTGCGTTAATGGAATAAAAGAATCCAATGTAAAGTATAACGTTTTTTAAATTAAATTATACAGGTAGTCATGGACCATTTTTCGAGGCTGATGCGAATACATTAAAATCTTGATAATTTTTCTCATCCTCAAATATAGTAATTTAATGCGTTATCTCCGTCACGCTACGGTGTCATCAAACAGCGTTTCAAAGTAAAGTCTAACCTAACCTAACCTAAGCCACTTTTAATTGCAAATTATAATTTGAAATTGGAAACGTGTAGTAAAATGAATTGGAGTTTTGTTTTTATTTCAAAATAAACATTCTTAGGTCTAGTGAGGAGCAAGGAGCTTTGTTCCGGAATGAATTGAGATCCTAATATGGTCGTGGGATCGTGGATAGTGAGGATTTTTATATTATGTTACCTCCGCATTCTAAATGAAGTACTCACTTGATAACTAAGCTTCACATTCACACGCAGGAACTGGTTGAACAAAAACGTACTGGAATCAGTTTATTCAGCTACTCAAAGAGTGACCCATAAAACGTAACTCAGCCACTCCTTCCAGATCACAATTAATAATAATTGAAGGTGGTGGAACTGTATTTGGTATTGGAAGGAATGGACTTGTATCTATTCAGTTGGTCCTTTCTAAATGTGGATCTCTTGTCGATTTTCAGAGTTACTTTGTTCAAGACTATGACCCCACGATTGAAGACTGCCTTCCCGAATCAGAAAGGTTGTTGTCGGAGTAGGTTGCTGTCGAACCTATCTGTTTGGAGCATTTGATAGGATACAAGTAAAGTGAAATCCAGACAAGACTGTAGAATGCACTATTTTTTGCCTTATTTATCAAACCTTAAATGTACAAAGATCTCAGAGAGCAGTACGATAGCGTAATTAAAAATTTTTAGGGGGAATAGCACTTGATTTTAATCCCTGTAAGAGATAGAGATTTTAATTCCTGTACATTCCTGAGCAGCATCCGCTATAAACTATATCCGTAATAAAAACACTTAAACATCTATTTAGGCAGGTGGACAATTTAATACCTGAATGAGTCAGAAAATTTCAAATGTTACTCAATCATCAGTAAAATATATACACATATATATGTCAGAATATTATGTGCTGGCTTTTACTGGTTAAAGTAAGCCGCAATTAAACAGGAATTTTGATTTATTGACGCCAAGGTACTTGTAAACGTTTCTCTGACATGGTATTGCATGTCCGCAACCATTTTGCCTACAATATTTTTTAAGATCGGTAAAATTCTGTTTGTATTGTTTAGTGACGGAATATTAAACCTTGAATTACTCTAATTGCTATTTCCAAGGACTTTCATTATCTTGGTTTATTGGCTTTTTATTGACATAACCGTAAAGATATGTATTAAGTCCTAACTTTTGTACCCACTTTTTATGACGGATGTAGCCGTCGCGTTTTTGCAATTCCGATCGTCACTTGAAAAAAAGACAATACGTAATTTTCAATAAATTTTTTTATTACTACTTTGTATTTTAGAAAATACAAACGATTATAGGCTTCAAGTTTACTACTCTTCATAGCTAAGTGGTTTGGAATAATTTGAATGTGTAGATACCTGTAGAGCTTTGCTGTTTTTTGGACATACTAAGCTTTACAGAATGAAACTGGACTGGAAAGGGCCTGTCCCACTCATACTTTATGTCTTAGCTTTACAAGTCCCACCTCTAAGCGGCCAATGGGGAATTCCGAAAGGTAAAATTAATGCGAATATCTCATATTAAAGCTAAAACTTTAATTTGACATACTCCCGAAACGTAGGGGGGAAGCCTATTGGGCCATCAAAAGGGGGACAACCCAGCAGCGACGACGAATCTAAAGAGTCGAGACGCGAAAAAGGATCCGCATTTCCATCGAAGCTCCATAATAAAAAGGAGTCATCAAAACCAAGTAAGGATGATGATTCTGAAGAGTCGTCAAGCAAAAAGGGCTCCCCATTTCCATCCAAGCTTCATAATAAAAAAAATTCAGAGTCGAAACAATATGCCACTGGAGATGAAGAGAAGGAGAAAAGTGGTTCTAGTAAAACCGAAAAAGAGTGGACCCGTAATTCTTGGACAGAATATTCCAATGGTACTGAAAACAAAGACACAAAAGAAAGCCAACGTTTAAAGAAATCCAAGAAAAAAGGAACGGAAGAGGAAGACGCTAGTGATGATGAAGACACGGGGGAAAGTGGTAGTAGTAAAACAGAAGAGTGGACCAGTAAGTCTTGGACGGAATCTTCAAATGGCTCCGGCCACAAGGATAAAAAATTTAACCACGGTTCAAAGAAATCCAAGAAAAAGGCAACCAAAGACGACGAGGCTGGCGATGAAGACAAAGAGAAAAGTGGTAGTAGTAAAACAGAAGAGTGGACAAGTAAGTCTTGGACGGAATCTTCGAATGGCTCGGGAAACAAGGGTATAAAAGAAAACCACGGTTCAAAGAAATCCAAGAAAAAGGCATCTGAAGACGACGAGTCTGGCGATGTAGACAAGGAGAAAAGTGGTCCTGATAAAACTGGAGAAGCGTGGAAGAGTAAGTCTTGGACCGAATATTCTAATGGCACTGAAAACAAATATCCAAAAGAAAACCATCCTTCAAACAAATCCAAGACAAAGGCAACTGAAGAGGATGCTGCTGGTGACAATGCAGTCAATAAAACAGGAAAAGACGAGCAGGGGTTTTCAATGAAAGTTACTTGGAACTCTGGGGGAAGCGAAAACACGCAAAAAAGTACTGGGTCGAAACAATACGCTGCTGGAGACGAAGACAGAGAGAAAAGTGGCACTAGTAAAACAGAAGAAGATTGGGCCCGTAAGTCTTGGACAGATTATTCGAATGGTACGCAGAAGGACGACAGAAAACAAAACCAACCTTCAAAAAAAATTAAGAAAAAACAAACGGAAGAGAACGACGCTGATGATGATGAACACAAAGCAAAAAGTAGTACTGGAAAAACTGGAGAAGAGTGGACTAGTAAGTCTTGGACGGAATCGTCGGATGGTGCCGTAAAGAAAGATAAAAAAGAAAGCAAAAGTTTAGAAAAGGCTACGGAAGCCGACGCTACAAGTGACAAAGCAGACAAAGAGGAGAATAGTAATCGTAAAACTAAAGAAGAGTTAACCAGTGACTCTAAAGAACAGGTATCAAACACTGATGGTAGTGAAAACACAAAAGGAAAGAACAAATCGACCACTACCACTACGACTACGATTACGACTACGCAGATTATCAAGAAAGGTTCAAAGAAATCGGAAACCGACGCACCAAAAGAAGCTCTCGGAGATGAGGAAGAGAAAGAGAAAAATTCAACTCGTAAAGCTAAGGAAGAGTGGACTCGTAAGTCCTGGGAGGAGTCCTCGGATAGTACCGAAACCAAAGACACAAAAAACAACAAAACTACCAAAAAATCCAAGACAACGGCAACAGAGGAAGATGACGTCGGTGATGGTGAAGACAAAGAGAAGACTAGTACTCGTAAAACTGACGAAGAGTGGACCCGTAAGTCTTGGACCGATTCTTCAAATGGAACTGATAACAACGATGCAAAAGAAAACCAACGTTCAAAGAAATCCAATGAAAAGGCAACCGAAGAGGTCGAAGCTGGTGTTGATGATGACAAGAAAAAAAGCGGTACTGGTGAAACTGAAGAAGAGTGGACTCGTAAGTCTTGGATGGAATCGTCCGATGGTGCCGTAAAGAATGATAAAAAGGAAAGCAAAAATTCGGAACAGGCTACAGAAGCCGACGCTACAAGTGACAAAGAAGACAAAGAGGAGAGTAGTAATAGTAAAACTAAAGAAGAGTTAACCAGTGAATCTAGACAAGAGGTATCAAACAGTGATGGTACTGAAAACACAAAAGGAAAGAACGAATCCACCACTACCACTACGACGACCACTACGACGACGACGATTATCAAGAAAGGTTCAAAGAAATCCAAAACCGATGCACCAGAAGAAGCTCTCGGAGATGAGGAAGACACAGAGACAAATTCGACTCGTAAAGGTGAGGAAGAGTGGACTCATAAGTCCCGGGAGGAGTCCTCTGATAGTGCCGAAACCAAAGAAACAAAAAACAACAAAACTACAAAAAAATTCAAGTCAACGGCAACAGAGGAGGATGACCTTGGTGACGGTGAAGACAAAGAGAAGAATAATACTCGTAAAACTGACGAAGAGTGGACGAGTAAGTCTTTGACGGAATCGTCCGATGGTGCCGTAAAGAAAGATAAAAAAGAAAGCAAAAATTCAGAAAAGGCTACGGAAGCCGATGCTACAAGTTACACAGAAGACAAAGAGGAGAATAATAATCGTAAAACTAAAGAAGAGTTAACCAGTGACTCTAAAGAAGAGGTATCAAACAGTGATGGTAGTGGAAACAAAAAAGGAAAGAACAAATCCACCACTACCACTACGACTACGATTACGACTACGCAGAGTAACAAGAAAGGTTCAAAGAAATCGGAAGCCGACGCACCAGAAGAAGAAGCTCTCGGAGATGAGGAAGAGAAAGAGAAAAATTCAACTCGTAAAGCTGAGGGAGAGTGGACTCGTGAGTCCCGGGAGGAGTCATCGGATAGTCCCGAAGCCCAAAACACAAAAAACAACAAAACTACCAAAAAATTCAAGTCAACGGCAACAGAAGAGGATAACCTTGGTGATGGTGAAGATAAAGGGAAGACTAGTACTCGTGAAACTGACGAAGAGTGGACCCGTAAGTCTTGGACCGAATATTCAAATGGAACTGAAAACAAAAACACAAAAGAAAACAAACTTTCAAAGAAATCCAAGAAAAAAGGAACGGAAGAGGAAGACGCTAGCGATGATGAAAACAAGGAGAAAAGTGGTACTAGTAAAACAGAAGAGTGGACAAGTAAGTCCTGGACGGAATCTGCGAATGCCTCTGGGAACAAGGATATAAAAGAAAACCAAGACTCAAAAAAATCAAAGACAAAAAAAACCGAACATGACGCTGCAGGAGATAACGAAGATAAAGATAAAGCTAGAAAAGACGGGAATGGCTTTTCTTGGAAAGTCACTTGGAAATCTGGCGGGGAAAAGGACACAAAAAGTAAAGGGTTAAAAAAATCCAAAACAAAGACAACAGAAGAGGACGATGATGCTGATGATGATGATGAGGAAAAAAGTGGTACCGGTAACACTGGGGAAGAGTGGAGGCGTAAGTCTTGGAAGGAGTATTCCAATGACACTGAAAACAAAGATGCAAAAGATAACCAACGTGAAAAGAAATCCAAGAAAAAGGCAAGGGAAAATGACGGCGGTGATGTAGATGAAGACAAGGGAAAAAGTGGTACTAGTAAAACAGAAGAGTGGACGAGTAAGTCTTGGACGGAATCTTCGAATGGCTCCGGGCACAAGGATAAAAAATTAAACCACGGTTCAAAGAAATCCAAGAAAAAGGCAACTGAAGACGACGAGGCTGGCGATGAAGACAAAGAAAAAAGTGGTAGTAGTAAAACAGAAGAGTGGACAAGTAAGTCTTGGATAGAATCCTCGAATGGCTCCGGAAACAAGGGTATAAAAGAAAACCACGGTTCAAAGAAATCCAAGAAAAAGGTAACGGAAGAGGGAGACGCTGGTGATGATGAAGACAAGAAGGAAAGTGGTACTAGTAAAACAGAAGAGTGGACAAATAAGTCTCGTACAGAATCTTCAAATGGCTCCGGAAACAAGGATATAAAAGAAACCCGCGGTTCAAAGAAATCCAAGAAAAAGGTAACGGAAGAGAACGACGCTGGTGATGAAGACAAGGATAAAAGTGGGACTAGTAAAACAGAAGAGTGGACCCGTAAGTCTTGGACGGAATCTTCGAATGCCTCGGGAAACAATGATAAAAAAGGGAACCATGGTTCAACGAAATCCAAGAAAAAGGTAACGGAAGAGGACGACGCTAGTGATGATGAAGACACGGGGGAAAGTGGTAGTAGTAAAACAGAAGAGTGGACAAGTAAGTCTTGGACGGAATCCTCGAATGGCTCGGGAAACAAGGGTAAAAAAGAAAACCACGGATCAAAGAAATCCAAGAAAAAGGCAACTGAAGACGACGAGGCCGGCGATGAAGACAAGGAGAAAAGTGGTAGTAGTAAAACAGAAGAGTGGGCAAGTAAGTCTTGGACGGAATCTTCGAATGGCTCTGGGAACAGGGATATAAAAGAAAACCAAGACTCAAAGAAATCAAAGACAAAAAATACTGAACAGGACGCTGCAGGGGATAACGATGATAAAGATAAAACTGAAAAAGACGGGAATGGATTTTCTTGGCAAGTCACTTGGAAATCAGGAAGGGAAGGGGATACACAAAAAAGTAAAGGGTTAAAAAAATCCAAAACAAAGACAACAGAAGAGGACGCTGATCCTGATGCTGAACGCAAGGAAAAAATTACCTCTCGTAAAAATGATGAGAAGAAGCTACATGCGTCTTCGCAAGATGACGATGAAGCAAACGAAGATACAAAGAGAAGCCATGGCGGAAAGAATTCCAAAACAAGGGTGACAGAAAAAGATACCGGTGATACTGAAGATAAGCCGAAAAGTGGACATCATAAAAGCGACAAGGAAAAAAAAGATGTTCCTTTTCACGGTTTCAAGAAATTTAGGTAAAGTGTGCTACATGTGTCCTATATTTTTCTGTTAATTCATTATAGCATTAAAATTAATGTATTGTAGTTACACATAAAAGTTGAATGTTAAAAATTAAATTGTGATTTTGAATTTGAAACGGTTCTTTATGGTCTTCATCCTATCCACGAAGGTAGTTACATGGAATTTGAATACGGAGATACAATGATGCATTGAATAGAAACAAAGGGTATCTGAGCCTTAGTCCGAAGAGAGGAGAAGGCGGGAGGAAAGTGCTCGCGGGACTCAATTTGTATTTTCTTGGAGTTGTGGGTGAAGGTGGTATGGAGGAAATTCAGACTTTATTCCACCTCAGGATAACAGGAGAGAATGGTAAGAAACATGCCTCACTGCTTTTATTGTTGAGGCGCCAGTGATTGTCTCAAATGGAATATTTTAATTTTAGGATTGCGCAAAGAAACTGGGGGATTACCGCACTTTTAAGGGACTCCTATACTATTTTGTGCGGCCGCCGCGAGGCACGCGGCGCGAAAGGGGACAGGTGGGCAGGGGCCGTGGGATGAATATGGAAAACAATTGAGCACAACAACGAACATGAGATAGAAGAAGGTTACTTTTCATCTACCCCCATACAACGCTAAAAGAGAGAAAAAAATTGTCCACGACGCATTCTGATTCGATCGTTGAGGCCCAATCAGATTGCGTGGTGGAATTTTGAACTGAGGGAAGCCGGGAAAACCACTAAAGGGCAATTT
>Ga0194135_10002816_pt1 | contig 10608 bp, 3 predicted proteins | sample LitLau_LLRF_2013_FD_134024 | JGI IMG/M metagenome (GOLD analysis project Ga0194135, IMG submission 134024) | Freshwater sediment microbial communities in response to fracking from North America - Little Laurel Run_MetaG_LLRF_2013 (version 2) | ecosystem: Environmental > Aquatic > Freshwater >... | reverse complement strand
GGCATCCGTCATGAAAACATATTCACTCTGAGTGAGTGTACGTGTTGCAGGATGCAATTAATTTCCTTTTGCCACTAAGTGCGAAATATCATTTAACTTGTGATGTAACTTGTATGTAAGGATCAAGTAGCCCATATGTCAGAACTAAGTAATGAGAAGAAGATGCTAAGAGCACAAAAAATCTCTTGTCTATTGTACTTCTTTCATTTACAAGAGTTTCGTATCTATCGTTTTCTAGTTAGCTGTTCTTTGGACTGTATGCCTCATTCCAGGATTGACGAATTGATGGTTATTCGATCTCTGCCTTGACTCAAAGATGAGAAAATAAATTATTTCTTCTTCAATAAACTTGTACGCTTATTGTTAAATTAGTTGGATCCCCGTCACTCTCTTCTCGTTAACTTTGCGCTTCTTGGTAGTAAAAAATCTTTTTGAGAGTTGTTCCCTTTGACCCTTGAAAAAGTGAATAATTCTTTTGAACGTGAACTTTACATGTTTTAGTTAATTAACTGTTTTTCCATCATTTCTGTCAGAAGAAAATCACCTGTTACCTTATGCAATTTAATGAGAGTAAATTTTTGCTATCATGGACTTCGAAGATACACCTCCGTATTCAAATCCCTACTGCTCTCATTATGTCGATACAATTTGGTTTTTAAACTTGTAAAACCTATTTATAGTTCAATCCATTTTACTTTTACTATTTATCGTGAATTATGCATTATCCAATCAGGCATTCATGCGGAATGTGTTACTTATTGCTGTATTTTTAACTCGTGAAATGAATCCGATCCACCTTTTAAGGTTTTGAGGATGAGAGAGATAATGACACATAAAAGATTCTGATTGAAACTGATCCGGAAAATTATCTCATGCATTGAACACGGCATCTCACACATAGAATGGCATAAAGGCCATATAATGAATCGTGTAAGACTGGCAAGTGAAGTGGAAACAAAGCAGATAGATTTCAGATCCTTACCTGATCGGATGTGTAATTTGACCATGTAGTACATTGAGGCAGCCTTTTGCGGTACGGCACTTGGATTGTGAGCTGTTGTGTCATTTTGAAGAAGGCACAATGTCTCTTGTACTGGGGCTAACGGGTTCACCACAAAACTGTAATAGAAAATAGAATACCATTCAGAAGTTACAACAAAAAGAGTCACACACAAGAAAGAGGATTTAGCGATGTATTTAAAACTCTCCTGGTAAAATTCAGGGCAGTGAAGATGAGAGACACAATCGAATGTATACGCATCTGCTCTCATTTTTTCATTCAACAGATTTACCTGTTGTCCTGCGGTTTCATACCTGACAGTGCAATAATAATTCGTCAAGACCCAAAATTAGCCTGTCTGCTGAGATTAACTCATGACTAGTCTCAATTAATTAACCGCTTCACAGCATCATACAAAGAAATCTTGTGACTTGTGGCTGTCGTCTCATTAGAAATTATATGGTTTGTTAGTTAGTAGGCTACTTATCTGCTTTAATTTTGAGATCAGTCATTTCAAAACCTACCTCAGGGTTAAACGCGCCTGAGTTTGTGTGTTACACACGCAGCTAAGATGAATTCCTTGTTCAATCTGGAGTTTAATGCCTTATGAGTTTCGTATATTATGCTCCTTAAACCTGTGAGATCATTTATCAGCCAAACAATGCTGTCACTCATCTAGGCATGTAACAAATATTATATTCTATATAATATTCCATTGATGATGATGTGCCCTGGTCTTGTTCATTCTAAACAATCTGATCTGAACTGGGCAGGTTTTGTATACTGCTAAGGAAGAATGGAAGAATAGGAAGTGCAATCCAAGGCCAAGTTCAATCTAGTCTTAATGAAAAGCAACTTTCTTCATAATGATGCAAAATGACTGAGGATGATGGATGTTCCATTAAATTATCCTAGCCGTAATCTCTCTAGGTAATGCAAATTTTCGAGATTGCGTTCAAACATGCTTATAATACTGTTATTTCCCTCAAATAAAGAAGGTTGGAGGGCAACACTGCTTAAGGGAATTTTTGTGCTCTCATGATATGATCTTGACAATGTGAGAAGATTATTATTCCCATATGCCTAATCTTTCTCTTGTCTACAGTTAACTATTTAAAATAATACAAACAAAAACTTCACGGAAAGACTGTTGACTCGCTGCATGAAAAAGATTGCATGTCGATACTACCAAACATAAAATTCAAATACAGTAAATCCTCAAAACCACTTAACCACTGTTTAACTCTTTTCTTTCTCCTTGAGAATCAGGACAAAAAATTAACAAGTTGGTAAATAAAACAAGACCATTTAAAGGTTAAATGGTTCAACATTAATTGAGGAAGTCGTCAATAAGTGATTAATTATACGTTACATGGTTAAAAAGATACATAACCACCATCTACAGAAATTGCATTTTTAATATTTCACCTATTTTGCATGCTATAAAAAATGAACATAAAGAACTTTTTCCGTTGCACAATAGTAAGCTATCTCAAGTTCACACCTCACTTAAAGGATTGTATTATGATGGACTGAGTGATTACAGGAGAAAAGTTCTTTTGTTAAGTAATAATAATGTGAGAGCTGTGTAGCAAAGGCGTTCATCAATTTAACATGTATTTCCCTTACAATTTACATTACCTGTAAAGTAATCTAAAACATGATATACACTACTACAGCAATTTAGGACATTCTCACAGTTTGCTCGGATTCTTATACCGTTGGGTTTATTACAAACCTTTTTTTTCAAATCTTGTCTTGTGGTGGTTTGATATAAAATTAGAATGGTGAGAACTTTTATTAATGAAGGAATATGAAAGAATTACCTGAAAGCAGCAGCAGCACATTCAGGTTCTTGTCTACACCAACCTTGGCACTCATGGAGAGAAAGATTTCTTATCGAGTAGTACGTGTTTCCTCTATAGTCCAAGTCCGTGAGCTTTTCGAATCCCGTTAAGCCTAGTTTATATCATTTGATGGTATTAGTGGCTTTCTTTCTCTGATTACACACTTGACACGGTGCAACCGAAGGTGAGATTATCATTAGTAACTTGGTTAGTGTGAGTTGTGTACGAAATGAATGTGTGAGTGAGTGTGTTGTGTGAAAAGATTTATTTAGGTATATTTTAGAATGCTACGTACTACGTCAAGAGTCCAAATAGTTTTTTTAAAAAGAGTATAAATACCAATTAGTTATTCAGTACAAAAATTACGTCTACAATTAAGCCAAGTCGTCCAGTCAAGCGTCAAACAATACATAGTAATATTAATACGAGAAGAACAGGTCACCGAGATAGAAAAAGCTAAACTTACTTTTCTATTAGCAATTAGTTATTCATACAACTCTACGTACATAATTAAGTTCTACTCTTCGCAGTTGATCCATGCAATAATCCAAACTACAAATCAAAAGGCATAAATGTGATGGATGATTACTTGTTCTGAGTGGAAAGGCTTTGCCTTTGGCTTTTACTGTTAGTCCTTATCAATAAATTGAGTTGTCAGCGTCAGTCGAATTGGAATATATTATTGAGAGAGTCCAACCGCATTTACGTGTACACACAAATAGTCCGAGTGGAAGAAATGGGATGTGTATCATGAATGAATATGTGTTCCATGTGGATGTTGTGTAAATGATGTCCAGAACACACACGAGTGAACGAAGAAGCGTAGGAGGAAATAGAGAAAGCAAAATTAATATAAAGTTTAAGTTAATTTAGTAACAACACGTCGTACAATATACTTCAATTCATCCACATGAAACCTGTCAAACATGTCAAACTACTGCTTATATATGAGTCGCGAGTATGCGAAGCTGTGCAAATGTGTATGATTGACATGTATAATTGTCAGATTGTGTGATCTTCAATTGTTCCAATGGTTTATAGATCTTTGTGCTGTCGATTACATTTAGTCTAAGTAGACACAGCGAATGAATGTGGTGTATGTATGTATGTGTGTGCGTGATGTTAGTGTGTATAGAATATTATTGTTGGTCTTTATCTCTTTTTGTTTCAGGTAGGATCATCTTGAGAGTCCAATAATAATCTTGTTCACAAAAAATCATCTCTCACGACTACCCTACGCGTTATTGTGTGTATTACAGTTGCGAGTGTGAATGTCTAGCAGGTGAGTAATTCGTCATTTGATAACAAGTTCGTGAGGAGTGATCTCAATTTAATAGAAGTCCTCAAGGAGTGTTATTGTCCACGTCTACACCTTTTTACGAGACTGACACAACTTTTATAATTTGAGTTAAATATGGTTCCTCATCCTTCTTCAGTCAGCTTCTCTCTGGTTTCCGCTACACTTTCATCCATAGTTGGAAGTTTACGATACAAAACAGTTTATGAAATAATTGAACTGTGAAGTGTCATTGAATCTGCTCGAGGTGTATTCTGTGTGTCTACTCGATACTCGTAAATTTAAAGTTATGTCCTGAGGAATGTGTTTTATATAGTCATGTCAAAATAGTTTTTCTCAGTGAATTTCACGGGTCGTTTTTACAGACACTTATTCTACTTGTGATGCTAGTAAAAATGGATATAGCTTATTATAGGTATCGCTACAAGGCGAATCGAATCTGTAGTCTTGTGTAGAATGATTCGTCGTTGAATTTAGAATTGCTGACTTTGATTGAAATGCGAATGATTTTTAACAATTCATTTATATGTAGCTTGAGATGTGAAACGTTGCTGACTCAGAATAATAGAAATAGACTTACCATGGACTGCAGAAAGGCCCAATAAAGAAAATGACAATAGAGCCCAGTTCAATAATCCCTTGGGTAAATTCATCTGAAAAATAAATAAATAAACTTCTTTAGTATTTGTTACTTCAATCACAAGATAAATAAATATTCTATTCCCTGGAGAGATTTAAATGAGCTTTTCTTTCCTTTCTCTATTGTGCAAAAGTGCAAATGAACATCTTTAGCTGAGCTACTATTGTTAGGAATTCTCATATATGCATTACAAAGTGTTGTGTAAAGAAGAGTTCAAATAAGCTCCACACACATTCTTTCAAGTAGTTCTCTCTCTTGCAATAATAAACTAATGTTTCCACAATTTGTGGGTTTATTGTTCCGTGAGAGAGACCCACCACCGATCAATGATATGCATATCTACACTATGTATATATGTACCTATTCGGTCGCATGGGGAGAAAATTAGAATTTCATACTGATATTATGTCTCTTGAATGAGTAAAAAAATCATTGCTTGAGCTGAGAATAGTATTTTTTACAATTTGTCAAATGTTTTAGCGCTGTGGGCTCATGATGATCCAAGTATAATCAGTTTGGCATGCTTAAACACATATGGAGTTCGAGAGCTATAAGAAATTGATTTTGAATTAAGTCAAGTAAAAACTTAAGCATTTTGATTTTCCCGTGAGGCATCAGGTAGTGGTCATTATTTTGCTTAATGTTCAACGTGGACATGTTATACTTTCGTGAGATATATTTCTCATGATCCAATAAATAACAGAAAGCACAGCTTTCTCTCTTGTTTTCCTGTTCGCAGGTAGGAAAGTGTCATTTACATCGATCTTCGACGCTCTTTGATTGACAGAAGCTTAAGGCGATTGAAACAGCTAGTACAGATTACCAGATGCTAACAAACTCCCTGAATATTTGTGCAAACATCTTCACGCTACTATTTCCCCCTGCATGTTGTTCTTTCTAAACTTACTATTTAAACCATTACACAACTCCTACGTTGTACGTATATGAAACCAATCAATGACTTGGCTTAGTCGTTGGCGAGTAATCTTGAATTATTTTGCACAAAAATAAATCTGCTACATCACTTCCCATTCTAAAAAACGACAAAGGATGATCCACAATTTTAAACATCTCAGGGTTCAGTGTGTGTGTATAGAGGGGAATTTATAGTTGAAATGTTGGATGGAAATAAATGAGCTATCTCACTTGCTGTTGGTTGCATGCCGAGTAAAAAATCACCCTATAACTGCTTACACAGGCTTTTCAATCAACCCTCAGATTAAATCAATTTTTTTCAATCAAATTTTTTAAAAGGCTTTTTGAACACTAGTAAATGGAATTTGATAAAATAATCGGTGATATGATAGAGGAAAGTGTGATAGAGATCCAAACTGCTAAAATACCTGTATACTCATGGACTACCAGGAAGTCCACTTATGAGAATAGGTGATTATGATATGAGAAGTGTGAAAGAGTTATTGCCATTTTAGGTTTCATTTGAGAACTTACTTAAAGTGTCCTATTTAATATATTGAATATGGGGTTAATAGCAAGGTGGAAATCGCACTTGTGGAAATGTCTGATATGATAAAGAATGTGTGAGTGGATTCATTTCTAGGATTTCTTGTGTCTATCTACTTTCATAGATTGATAAGGTGGACAAAGTAATCGCTACTTCTTTCTACTCAACGAATAAGGGGTGAATTGACGCCTGATGTGTGCCTCAAATTATACTCTTCTGTGAGATGAAGTAGGCTTTATTAAATAATTGACCACAGGTAGTCTTTACTTCAACATACTATACACTCAACTCACGGCCTGATTTACTTCATCTCAACTTTTTCAGAGTTCTATACAAAATGCTAGTGTACGATCATCGACATTGTTAACCGAAATTGGTTTTGATCCCAACACCTTAACGATGAATGATATCAGTAAATTGCTTGGACTATTTCAGAAGAAAGGAGCAAAAACGTCGTTGCATTTAATACCTTTGAACTATTATGGTGAAGGGATCTGTAACGGAAACTGTAACGCTGCAAAAGAATTTAAATTGATCAAACCGCAAGTATATATTTGCATGGGCAAGCAGAGTTACATGGTGTGGAATAAAATTTCGGGTTTACTGTGGAGTAAAAATATCCTGGTATTTCGAATCAATGAAACTTGTTTCTCTTTCACTCGTATTGAACTTTTTAAACGACAAATGGTATCCCCACGAAGCAGAGAATAAGAATGGTATACTGAAAGTTTTGAAAACGAAAGATTGAATTGCAATGTGACTGTCTATAAAATAGAAGTTCCAATACATTAGACTTAAACTTCCCATTTCTCATTCGTGGTAGAGATCGTAAAATTGTATTGTAATGTCCTATAATGATTATCCCTCTGTTACTTTTGCTAGCAATATAATTCATACGTGATGGTTGCACTCGGGTCTTGATCTTTCCGTAGTCAAGCGTTGCAAGCAATAATTTTTCCAAGACTGATGCAGAGTCAGTTTTGTGCTTGCGTATAATCACTTTACGGAAGATGAATCTAGAAGCAATATAATAATGTCCTCACGAAGAAATTCCAAGGAGTGAAGCTAGTGTCATTATCGTTATGTAACAGGTGTGAATGGATTCCTCGAGCGATACAGAATAATTGCTACAGTGTAGAATATGCGTGAGTTTTTGTATTCTCTATCAGAATTTAATGGACTCTTGACGAAACTAAATGGGAATTACTCTATGTATTTCTTCAGTAGAAGAAGACGAGGAAAGTTAGGATGGAGAAATAGGAGCTGACACTTCGCTGCGTGAAAATTCAACTCTTTATAAGAAGTAACCAGATACATACAAGAAAAACCGTATGAAGCGGAGCTGCGTTGTCTTTATGTGACCAGATATGGAATGCTCTCCTGTACAAAGCCATTAGACCGATCTATCTAAATGTCATGCCGGTCTTAGAGAAACCGGCAGTGAGTTGTATAGAAATAATCGTGTGATGAATTGACAGATGTGCGTTGGACGTGCCTTTTATTATAATGGGTTTGTTGAGATCATAATAGCTTCATCAGCTATCTATCGGAATGAATAAATGATCAGCAAAGTTGATTCATTTTCCCCGAGAATGCTGGTCAAGTAATTAAAGACAAGGAGACTCGATGATGATTGGGCAGTGGCCGTGTGAGTAAAAAGAAAAGACGAAAGATAATTAAAACACTTCAGTTGACCATCAGCAAAGAGTTTAGTCGAGAAACAGGTAACTTTAATTGAACAAGAGTGGTCAAGTAACGAGAGAGGTGAGTAGAGAGGATGCAGTTTGCAAGAGTGGAAGTAAAGTAAAAAGCCTAAGGTAGAAATTGTGACACGACTTGGCTGATTTCCTGATCTTTGAGATGTAATGTCGAAAATGCCCCCTGAAAGACTCGACCACGGCGATTTGATGTTTGAAGGATTCTTTTCGGTCTTAGTGACACGCCTATTCACATTGTCCGATACAAAAGAGAACGGGAACTGTTTGTAATTTCAAAAAAACTGATTAAAAGATGAATATAAGTTGTATTGTCTTTAGCGAGTTAAAAAAACAATGCACAAGTAGCTGATTACTACCGCCTATATACTTCTCAAGTTTCTTGTGAAAGTTACATATGGACAATAGTCTAAATAGTATGGAAGTTTAAGGTAGTAGAATCTGGTTAAAATGTTCTGTAGAAAAGAGTCATGGAGTTTAACTACGAGACAATGCGTAAAAGTCCCAAATATCTCGCGCAGAAGTCAAGGTGTGCATAATTCAGTCAAAATTATCCAAATGAAGATGATGATGATGATAAGGGGTTCCATTTTACTTCCGCTTTCTTCCGTCACATCAACTGTCTCCTTTTCTGACTAATTTGCAACTTCTTGAGAACTCAAGAGTTTGGTAAATTGCAAATGAACTCTTTTTTCTTCCCCTTTAGTTATGGCAATTCGCAACTCATTCTCATTGTCCACGAACAAAAGAAGTTCCATCGTAGACACAGGAGAGCATAGAACAGTGAAACTGTAAGCAGACAGTTTGTATAACATTCACGTATTAGGATAGGAAGAAAAATAGGCACTTCTTGGCTATATAGAGTCAAAGTCTAAATAAGCATTTATGATTAGACAAACCATAGATCTGACTTATTTTACATAATGAGACGTTTCTATAAATCTCGAATGTCTCGAGCCAGAATAATCCTCTCGTCTGATTGCAACTCAAACTAAATCTCCCCTTCTATCGATCTGCCAATGAAGAAAGCAAATGTAGTAAATGAAGACTGCGTCTTTTGAGTTCACTTGAAAACTCTTATCTATAAGATATCTCTTGTCTTTCGGAGGAAAACGCAAATTTTGCAAGAAATCTATCAGTCATCGGAGAACTAACTTTGCGGTTGACAAAGAATGCGTGACTTTTTCTTAAAAAATATCCAACTTGGTTGAGCCACTAAAAAGATTCAAAGGTTTTTATCCCCATTTCAATCTCAAACAATGAGATTTCTTTTAATTGAAGAAGGATTAAGCTCAAACCTTTATGTTTGCACTGAGCAATTCGGATCATCCAGATGTTCTCCTAAGATGAAACTCAAGGGGGAGACAAATACTGTTCAAGAGTTCAATATCTTCCGAATTTGTAGTTTCATTCTTCTCGATAAAGAATCAACTCTACGAGCAATGTGTGTTCTCACGAAGTTAAAAGTTAGACGTGTGAAGAAGAGATACTTTAAATAATCCAGAGATGAAATAACGAATTCAAATGCAGCACATCCAAAACCTTTCCTAAAAGAGGACAGAATAATATCCGCGTGGGACTAACAAACTGCAGAGGAAGAGAGAGAGAGAGAGGTATCTCCGTGAGTATAGAAAAAATCTGTCTTGAAGGAAGTAGCTTTTATATATTCAGAAGTTTCAAAGAGTAGTAACCCAAGCATAACCCATATCAAGTCTTATTGCACTTTTAACTTTTCACACATCAGCCAAAGAGGAGAAGACTTCGAAGAATACTCTTTTATTTCATTTCTATTGTTCTATGAGAGATTCATTGGAAGACGCTGAGAATGCAATTGATCTCAATTTGATGCATTTCCCGACTAATTTCCGTGTACGACGACGACGGGTCTATCCACTACTAATTCCTGGCTAGGATGAGTTTATACATTAGGGAATAATATACGGGACTGTACATATGTATATAAGTATGCTTACATGTACCTTCTGACTTTACTCATATGAGATAATGAAAGAAACGCTCGCATCACCTTCCTTGAATTCATCTTTTAAACGATGTAGCAAAAGAGAATACCTAATTGTTGCCTCATATTTGTTGGAATTCACATGTCGATCTAATAAAAGAAAGAATAGTTCATCTTCTTCAATCGCCCATGCACCTCAAGCAGCGAGTTCATGTTCCGTCTATTTACTCAAGTGTGAATCTCTTGCTTATTTTCACACACTGGTTTTTCAACTCCGAAACAAATGATTGTTTCTTTTTTCTAAAAAACTAAACAGATTCAAAAGTTCATGGTGAAGTACATGAGTGATCAAGTAAGCTAAGCTGGTACAGAACTTATATAACTGTTCATTCTTTTCATAGGTCGATTCTGCACTACTCACTCCCGGTGAATATAATAAAAGAAGATTCCAATTCTGTTTTTGTACCTTTCAACTCTAATTAATTAAAGACGCGGAAGTGTCGGTCGGTATTAATAAGATTAACCAAAAGGAAATGGAGCACGAATCGGATTAATCAAAGTGCAGATTAATATGCAACTTGCAAATTTAATTCATTTTCCCGTTGGCAGGAAGGCTGTTCTGATACCTAACAGGGTTAATGACGAGCTTGTGACAAACCTAGAATTAATTAAGCTATTAAGTTTGCC
>Ga0194135_10002815_pt1 | contig 10609 bp, 4 predicted proteins | sample LitLau_LLRF_2013_FD_134024 | JGI IMG/M metagenome (GOLD analysis project Ga0194135, IMG submission 134024) | Freshwater sediment microbial communities in response to fracking from North America - Little Laurel Run_MetaG_LLRF_2013 (version 2) | ecosystem: Environmental > Aquatic > Freshwater >... | reverse complement strand
CATCCCTTAATACTAATCGGTTCTTCCGGATGGAAAGTAGGGCCTCGTATAACGACCCCTTCCATTCGGTGAAGCTGGCATTGCATGAATGGGTTTTCACCGGGCCGTGATGGGTATATTTGAGTAGTTTCACGTCCCGGGAGTCACCCAGAATGACGATTGCTTTCTTACAATTACGGGCGGCAAGGTCGAACCGGTTGAGGGGTTGCGGACCTGCCCTTAAACCAATGACTAGCCACTCATCTGTGTTGAAAAGGGCGTGTAAATAATAGTTACGGCTTATCCCTTTCTTAAGAACTTCGCTACAATTTATCAAGATATCCTTATGACTATTCTGCGTCGCGCTCATACAACCTGATCTCGTCTCCTCGAATAACATGGATTCACTGATATACACGTTAATATCCTGAGATAACGATCCTAAAACAGACAATACACTTATCAGAAGCTGGCCTTCCCCCCCCCCCCTTTTTTTTCTCTCTCTTTCTTTCTCTCTCTCTCTCTCTCTCTTTTTTTCTTGGGGGGGTTTCGTGGCCCGGTACACTCCATACTCTAAATTACAAGCTAAGACAATACCCTAAAGGTTACTTAATTTAAGATCTGTTGATTCTACTGGTCGAACACTAATCTCAGGGAGAATACTCCTGCTTCCTTAAACATTATCACATAGTGGAGCGGGAGATGGTGCTCCATCATCTTGTATAAGAAACTGTTTACACAGATCTGCCAGTCCTCGAAGTCGGTAGCCACATATTGGTGCCGTTCGGACCGGTGGGACGTAAGGAGGGTCAGTTGGACCCCTAGATTTTCATTAAATTCTAGGGACACATGTTCACAGGGGACTTGTTTCCTTGGGACGGGTAACACGTCTTGACTAAATACCAACATTGTCCAATTGTTGACGACGTTGGTTCGTCTGACGTAGTACTTTCTATTCTGAATGGGTATTAATGCCCAGTATAAATTGAACAGCACGTCCACAAAACGGACGTTTGGCAGGAGGCAGAGTTGGCTGGCTTTTGTTTCCGACCAGAAAGTCTGACTATCTAGGAATATAGTCAGTTGTCCGTTCCGGGTTCCAGAATCTACAACAAATTGAAACAAGGGTTTTCTTTTTCACTGATAGGTTAAGCCACCGGAGGTCTGATGAATCCCAATTTTAGCTGCAGACGGTCCTCCTTTTTGTACATTAGTGAATAGCAAAGCACTAGACCCTGTTCTTGTACCCGTTTCAGATATTGTGCGACCTGCACCTGCCAGAGTCTGAGATTACTAGCGGTATATTTCCGACGTTGACTCCCCTGGTCCTTGATCAGGGTTAGTTCGGCACCAAAATTTTCATTAAGTAACAGGGTGGCCCGGGCACAAGTGTCCAGTGTCGGGGCCGGCGGGACTTTTCGAGTCCAGCAGAACACCGACCACTGATCCACCACTTCGACGTTGTCTAGGAAATATCCCTTATGGTTGACGGGTAACAGGGAGTGAAAGAAATTAATCAATACATCCGAAAAGGTGAAGTTAGTCCTTGAGTCGAGTCTGCCGTCGTGGTTTTCCGAAAATACTGACTTCCCATTGAGGAGGATCACCACCTCTTCGTCTACGGAGTCTGGGTCTAAAACAAAACCGAAACAAATGACTCTTATTCCCTTCTCGTTTGTTTGCCTATTTATTTATTTATTTATTTATTTTGATTTTTTTTGGTTTAATTTAGCGTATTCCTTTTGTTGTTTTTCTTTCTGGAGGGAGGTTCCGGGGGCAACGGGGCACCAGCGTCGTAGGGCTTGTCGCTGCCCGTCGCCGGTGCGGGAACCTCGGGCACGGTTTCTTGCTCTGCCTGTACACTCTCTGGCAAAACTGGATAGCTGACCGTCACAGGCCGGGGCCTGGGTCTCGCGCATTTCACCGGGTCGTCACTGGGGAATGTAAACGGGGTCTGATATATCTGATAATGTGGTGGGGCTGATCCGACCTTGTCCTCCTTAGGGGTTTCCTCTTTAGCTTCCGTGGCTTCCTCATCTACGGGGAACTGCCTTTTGATGTGGTTATGTAACAGACAGTACGACAGGCTAGACCATATGGCTCCCAATAGCCACAGACCACAGCCAAGTTCGCGGCGGAGGTGAAAGACTCGTAACCCGACGGAGCAAAAGTATTTGACTAACTGTATACAGAAAATTATTCCGATCACGCCGGAACTAAGGACTCCGAAATCACTTAGCCACCCGTATACTCTCCGAAGCGTGGTGTCGGCGATCCTGGCCATTTCTTTTGGTCCGAAAACATTTAATGGGTCAAACTGATCATTGGGGGAATTCCCTAATATTCGGTTTGCCACGTAGGAAGTTACCGCGGTTCTCTGAATTGGGAACAACATGGATTTTTCGAGCTCCCGCATGTCGTCTTGAGAGAAGATACCCCGGTTGGCCACGTGTCGTATCTCGCGAAAACTTAGCTCCAGATCCGGAGTAGGCCTAAGCACCTTCGGGTTGGATTTGACATCTACGGGGTCGGGAGTCAAGGCCAGCCAGTATCCTGGGGCCAACTCGAATAGATTGGGGGCGGCTCGGGAACAAGGGGTCTCCTCCGCGTGCTGCGTAAGGATATGGGTCAGGGGTGCCAAAAACATGGATTGGTTTTTATAAGTTACCGGAATGGCATTGAAACAACTGCGCGTAGCGCGGAGCTGCACGGAAGTGAGCCTACACTCCATGGAATATAGTGATTCTCCTCTAACAACGGAATGGATGCCCCGGGCAGCTGCGAACAGCAGTGTACCGGCGGCGTCAGGCGACATTCTCAAAGTCGCGAGTTTATTGGCCAGGATCCCTCTTTCTAATTCACACCGCTTCCGGATGCCGTGCATGTGGAGAGACTGAATGTCAGATCTGGATCTTGCCTCCATGAATTGGAGTTTGCTTTGAAAGAACGTAAAAATGTCGGCATTAACCGCTCCGTTTGCCTTTTTCTGGAAGAAGAACGGTTCGGTGTCTCCGTAGGTCACGTATATAAAGGGGTGCTCGGTGGAATAAATCCTTCGGCCGCACCTCAAGAACGCGTCCATTAATTTGACTGAAAAGGTAGTGTCATCCTGATCGACGACTATGTATGTTTCGAATTTTCCGCCGGAAGGACTACTGGAGACTAGTTCCCGAACTACTCCTTCGTAAATGGGGTTATACCGGGTCTCGGAACAGTCCTGTGTCTCCGGTGGGCCAACTGACCAAAAGCTTTGCCCGGTAATTACATCATTGGCCCTCCCGTCTCGATAGGGCGCCGATAATCCCGACCTAAGATTGAGAATTCCCGTTTGAATATCCAGCTTTGCCGTTGTGGTGTACAGGTTAATTCTTACTCGAATTTCTACATTTACATTCTTATACGTATTCGGACCATCTATGAATTCATCGGCATTCCTACAGGAACCGTCCGACGAAATACTTCCCGCTACCACCAGCGTAGCCGGAGTGCTACCATTCATTTTTAGGTTATGTACCGTCCGGCCATACAGGTCTAGCCGTCTGGATTCATGCATGGCGCGGCACTCTTCAGGAGTCAATTCTTTGATTGATTCGTCGCTCCTCACGTGGCTCGAGTGGCTGTGCATACCGCAATGCATCATTAACCTTTGAATCGCCACACCACAGGATAGAATCGGTACTTGCAGGTACTGACTGGTCTGCAAAATTTGAACTTTTCTTTTCCTCTCTGGTGTAAGTAATTCTGGGTCTGTACATGGTCCGACTTCTACTAGTGAGATGGCTGACAAATTGACGCTGCGCCCGGTATCGCAGTCGTACCCAAACAGTGACAGATTATCATTAAGTTCATACTCATGGCAGTCGACCGCGAGCCAACACCCGGTTATCCACCACAGGAGCAGGAAGCTCCTTATGGCCCCTGGAATCCGAACAAAAATGGGTTCTTGTTGACTGCGGTTCGGCTGTGAATCCTGACAGAATATTAGTAATTACAATTACAGTCTTAATCTTAAAACATACAGAAGGCTTATCATTAATTCTAAAAGTAAGGTTAGTGGTGACTTCCTCCGGCTCCTCCGTTCACTTACATAAACGGCCTGTAATCGACTCTTTCCCTATTACGCAGGCTATAGTGTGCGTTACCCTCGTCCGGCCCGCGATCGTCCTCGTCCTGGCCATCATTTTCCTCGTCCTGGCCCTCACCTTCCTCGTCCTCCTGCTCACTTCCACTACGGTAATCCTCATTGTCCTCGCCGGCTGATTCCCGGCCTCCTTCACTACCTCCGCTTTCGGAGTCATTATTTTCATTATCACTGACTTCAGTATTTTCTGTCTCTTTCTCATTACTGTGCTCCCCGTCCTTATCGTTGCTTCTGTCGCGACTTCCCCTCCGTTCCCTAACGATGGGGGGGTCGTCCTCGTCTTCTTCGTCTGAGAAAACTTGGAATTCGACTGGTTGAGGTTCCTGATTGTCTCGGTGTCTCTGCTCTGTGCTTGCTCTAGTCTCACGACCTATCTTGTCCTCCGGAACGGTTTTGTGACCAGAATCCGTTTTTCCCTTCGCGTTTGTTTTCCCGACTATCACTTGATTGAGGCGGTCCCGTGCCAACGCGGTGACGGGCCCCTCGGCCTTACGGGACAACTTGAGTCGATCAGCATTTACTATTTGAGTGTCTCTCTTATATACTGCCTTTATTTCGAAGTTTACCGGGGACATTTGTCGGGAAATAGTATAGGGGCCCAGGAACTTCAAGTTCCATTTCTTACACTGATTTTGTGGGAGGATTTTATTTTTCAGGTAAACTAAATCTCCTACATGGAATCGAACTGGTTTGGCGGTCAAGTTTCGCCTAGCTATACTCCTCTCTTTATTAAGTTGGCTAGCTTCTTCGGCCAATTTCATAGCGTTCTGCCATTGCAGTATCATTCTTTCTGGGAAATTCTCATCCAGGTTATATGGGACTCTCCTAGGCTTAAGTATTTCTGCAAAGGGGAGGCGGAAGTCCTGTCCACCAAATTGCAGAAAATGTGGGGAGTGCCCTGCTAAGTTATCAGAAGGGGTGGAGTTATAGCAGGCCTTGGCTAGGTATAATATATTTTCCCAGTTATCTCCTGCTTTATTTATGAAGTGGCTAATGCTATTGAATACGGTCGCATGACTGCGTTCGATAGTCCCATTAGCCTTCGGATTGAAAGAACAGACGGGGATATGTTTTACCCCGAGTAGGTTTAACACTTCCTGGAATAACTTGCTAAGGAAGTTACTTCCTCGATCGGATATCAAGACTCTTTGAATCCCATGGGTCGCTACAATGTGGTTCACATACTTCTCGGCGGTCTCTTCAGCTTTGACTGTATGCATGGGCACCAATTCCACATACCTCGTGGAAATTTTGATCCAAGTTAAAACATACTTGGCACCCGTCTTAGAAGAGGGTGGAAGGGGCCCCACTACATCTATGCCGGCACAGTCGTGATAACGGTCAAACAGCTGGAGGGGAACCTGCGTTGCCTGGGTGTCGGGTTTGCGGAGGGCGCAACTGACGCACTCCTTAGCCCTCTCGCGACAGTGTGCCCACAGTTTCCGCCAGTAGAAACGGGCACGGATTTTGTCAAAGGTCCGTTTAGCGCCACTGTGCATTCCCGTTAAGAGGTTATTGTGGAACATCTCGAGGATTTCAGGCTGCAGGCGAGCGGGCACCATAATGGCGTCTGACCTTTGGTTTTCGTCGGCTACCTTGTACAGGATGCCAGCCGAATCCAGGGCATACGGGGACTCACCATGATTATCGTCCCTTAGGGAATCCATGATGGGGGCCAGCTCGGGGTCTGCCGCCTGTTGTTCCTTGATATATTCGGGGGTCCAAATGGGACTGAATTCTCCCAATTCCTGATTTGCCGGTGAAGTTACTAATTGGTACAGTCCCGCGTTCCTACTGCATTCATTTTCGTCCGGTCGTGGTGGTCGGGACAGGCAGTCCGGGACCTCCATCGACCGGCCGGGCTTGTACTTAAGGGTCAGATTGTACTCTGATAAGCACAGGGCCCATCGGGCCAATCGTGGGGACGAACTGGAACGCAGGGAAGTCAAAATGGACAGCGGGGCGTGATCCGTAATCACTGTGATTTTGGCACCTAAGAGCAGATACGAATTTTGAGTAATTACAAATATGATCGCCAGGGCCTCCCGCTCACTTACAGAGTAATTCTGCTCGGCTTTGTTCAGCATTCGCGAATGATAAGATAGGGCCTTCTGTCCCTCTTCGGTGTCCTGTAATACCACACCCGCGATGCAATAACCGGAAGCATCTGACATTACTATATAAGGGAGAGATGGGTCTGGGAAAGTCAAAACAGGGGCCGAAATGAGCGCTCTTTTTAGGCTTAGCCAAGCTTCCTCGCACTGGGGGGTCCACTCCCAACTCGTCTCCTTTCGAGTAAGGGCAGTTAGTGGGGCGGCAAGTTTTGAAAACCCAGGAATGAAGCGTCGGAACCAGCTCGTCAGACCGATCCAGCTTCTTACTTCTTTCACTTTTGTGGGGCGAGGGAATTTCTCTATGACTTCTAATTTTTCTGGTGACGGTAGGATCCCTTGGGACGACAGCTTATGGCCGACAAACACGGTCTCGGACAAGCCGAATTCGCACTTGGCCGGAGACAAGGTGAGATTGGCCTGTTTTAACTTTGCGCAGACCGTATTGATCAGTTTCACGTGTTTGTCCCAGTCCCCATCAGTCACCAGCAAAATGTCGTCGGCGTAATAGAATACCCCCTTGGTGGATCCCAGGGCTCTGTCCATGAGTTGTAAAAATTTGGCGCTAGCATTCTTTGCCCCAAACGGCATGCGGTTGACTAAGTACTGCTTTGAATTTGAGACTACAGAGAGGATTTCTCGTGTAGCTTGATCCACGATAGGGCATTGCCAATACGCAGATTTTAGATCCAGGGTGCTAAAAATGACGGGCTTGTTGACGCCCGCCATTTGAGGGATACCTGCTAACAATTCGCCTATAATCGGCAGGGGTATGTTGTAAGTCTTAGTGTAGAAATTAGGGATTCTCAGATCACAGGCGAGACGGAGGCTTATTGAACCGTCCGCCTTCTTCCTACGTACCGGGATAATCGGAGACGCCCAACTACTTTCACCTTCCGAGATAATCCCATCCCTTACCATTTCCTCAATGGCCTCGTCGTATTGGGCCTGAAATTGAAGGGGGACTCGGATGGGGGGTTTTCGGACAGGTACGGCGTTGGGGGTCAACTCTATAGTGAAATCGACTAGGTGGGTGGCGCCTAACTTGCGCCCCTTGGTTAGGAAGATCGACTCATGTTCCCGGAGAATTTTCAACAGCTCGGCTCGGTACCCCTCTGGAACTTTAGACAAATCAAAGTATTCGTCAAAAGGCTTGTCATCGGTTTCCTGAGGCAGAAAATCCTGATAGGTAATAAATTTTGTCGCCTCGTCAGATTCCATGGGGTCCAAGGCTCCTATGATTTCGTTTGCCACGATACACTCTGAATCGTCGACAAACGCTCCGTAGTCTTTGGGGTTAAACGGCGTAAGGTCTGGATTCTGGTCTGCCGATCCCACGCGGATCCCTATTCCCGGGTCTACACCCGTTTCCCTATGGTTACTCAGCCTTTCCGCGACTGACAATGTTCGCAAACCGCCTATCACCTTTTTCTTCTGGGTCGATAGGTCTCGTGGTTTTCTTACTACAGTGCAACCTCCCTCCCTTTTCTTGCCCGTATCTACGGGTGAGGGGTTTTCCGAGTCCTTCTCTGAGCGATTTCTTTCTAAATCCTCCGTGGGCCCTACCTGTACCATGCGCATGGGTTTACCGTGGCCCGAGGGTGGCCTATCCCTATCTTTTCCTATAGGCGAAGCGCCCGCACCCTCTCCGTTAACATACTCCGAGTAGTAGACGCCTTCCCGCGTCGCAGGAAGACTACCGGCCTCGGAGTCTAATTCATGGGTACCAGAAGACGGGTAGACGCCGTCCCGCGTCGCAGGACGACTACCGACGCCTTCCTTTTCACTAACTGGTTTCTCGATTCTACTAGACCTTTCCGCGTTCCTCTCCTCTCTATCCGGATCAGCGTGATCAGTGCCTACCTGACAGGGGTCCTCAACGCGGAAATTACACTTGAACATTCTTAGCTCCCCTATGAAATTCACTAATTCATTAGGGTCCTTTCGACAATACAACTCTTGCTGTATTTGAAACACGGGGATTTCCTTTCCCTTTAGTCGTAACACCATTCTATCTACGTCTAAGCTGGCGTTCATTGCCTTAAGCATTGATAGCCCTAAAATACCATCGAAATTTCCTAGAAGCGAGCCAGAGCACACTAGACAATCAAAATAACAAAAAACGTTTTCCCCTAGGGCAGGAAAGACTATAGGTAATGAGGCGACCCCAAGAAATTGCATTTCGTGGTTCCCTGCACTCCTAATTACTAAACTCCTGGGGACTTTCTTTAACTCGTAGTCATACGGTAGCATGTGTTCAGTCACAACACAGCATGACGCACCCGAATCAATGAGGTGGTTGCCTACTCGATTGCCTATCTTGATGGTTACCATTAAACCGGGTTGAATGAGTAGCGAGTCTACCGTCGCTACTGCATCTGACGCTATCAGATGAATGGGGGCGTTCCATCGCGTCAATTCTTGGAACGCCAAGTCCCGTTTGGGGCTTCCCTCTGGGCTGGGGGGTTGTAGGGGGTCACCTGGGTGACTGGCGTCGCCGCGGGGCACGAGACCTGGTGCCATCGGACACCCGCACAAACTGGACACCGAGTCACCGGGCCTCCCGGGGGTCCATGGCCGATTGGCGGCCCTGGCCGCTGGAACTGCGGCCTTCCCTGGTCCTGATTTTCTCCCGATGGTGTGGGGCAATTTCTACGGATATGCCCGCGACCGCCGCAGTTAAAACACGTCAGTTCCCTTGCCGCGTTGGCGGGTACGGGCCGCGGAGGCGTCGGGCCATTGTTCCCAGAAAAACGCGGGCCTTGGTTGTGGCCCCCAGCATTTTGACCGCCCTGGGGAGGGGGATAGACTGTGTTGGCTGGCGTTTTACTAATAGCCCCGGTATTTTTGGGATATTGGCAAGCTTCCTCCTGCAAAACGTCGATCCGACCAGACTTAACCTTGTCCATTTCTTCCAGCTGATATTCCAGCTGGGCGATCTCGATCGCTTTAGACCACTCCTCGGGTTGTTTGGCCAGAACGTTTCGGCGCAGAGAAGGTCGCAACCCATCAATAAATCTATCCATGAGATTTTCTAGTACCCGTCGCCTAACATCTTCCGAGGCGGCCTGTAATTCGGGGTCAATTTGCATTAATAGTGACTTAAGCCTTTGACTGAAGGTCATAGGGTCTTCGCCCGGTCGTTGTTGAGCCGAGTTCAGTTTTCTCCGCAAAACTGGTCGTGGTTCCATTATGCTAAACCTAGTTTTTAGCAGGGATATCAGTCCCACCCAGTCCCTTATTCCCCCAGAAGTATTATAACATTCTAGCGCTTCATTCTTAAGCTTCATGACCGCGACCTGGAATTTTTGATCGTTGGTCCAGTGACCCACCAAGGCGGCATGTTCAATGGCTTGAATGAAATTTGCCAACTTACGGGTATCTCCCGAGGAGAAAATCTCTATGTTCTGTACTAGCATAGAAGTGGAAAATTGAAATGGTTTCCGATCCTCATCGTCGTGACGCCTGCGATGGGCGTCGTGATAAGTTTCTTTCTCCTCCTGGTCGCTCTCATGGTCATCGTTACGGCGACGGTCCTCATTGTCACGGTCCGCCATCTTGCTGTGCTGCTAGGAACAATCACTCGAAAGAAGGCTACAAAATTAACAGTCACGGCTCTGGTTATTTATACAACTAAAACTGTCCTAATCTGCTCACAAAATATTCCAAAATAAATAAGGGATTAATTAATACCCTGTCCGCAGCGCCATTGTTACGAGATCGAAAATCCGGGTATTTTAAGCTGATGGCTGTCGATGCGATGATGTGAGGTCGGATTAGAATCCGACCGCGGCGGCGAGCGACTGTGGCTCTCAGGTAGTCCGAATGATTAGATTAGATTCACAGGCCTTGCACGTGCCCCCGAGGGGTAGGCAATTGAAAATCCCTCCCTTACCCGGCCTTCTCAGATCAAGCAACTAAAATTTAGGAGTGAGCAGAAAGGATGCTGATAGGGAAAATTACTACAGGACACAGAGCGGTTGCTGATAACAATTCCTTTTTAATTCCGAGTGATAGTCCAGGCAAATACACACATAACAGATTGGAGCCGTTAACTCGACTCATCCACCAACATTACACTGTACACCAAAAGTTATCACACTTTGACCAAGAGCACCAGAGGACACTATCCTAAAACTGGCTAATACACACTGTTAAGACTACAGAGTTATTAATCTTTACCTATGAGCACCTGAGAAACTTTCCTAACTTAAATACACATACCCTGCAAAATTAAGCTATGCGCAATAAAACACTTCTCCATTGCAACAGCCCGGTACGTGTCCTTTTCGCAGCCTTCGGTCGGTCGCCTAACTTTCATTGCTTACTTGACTTGGCCGTCTTGATTTCAGATGTCTCCCAAACAACCGAGCGTCAT
>Ga0194135_10002814_pt1 | contig 10609 bp, 7 predicted proteins | sample LitLau_LLRF_2013_FD_134024 | JGI IMG/M metagenome (GOLD analysis project Ga0194135, IMG submission 134024) | Freshwater sediment microbial communities in response to fracking from North America - Little Laurel Run_MetaG_LLRF_2013 (version 2) | ecosystem: Environmental > Aquatic > Freshwater >... | reverse complement strand
GCTTTCAGCTTTCAGCTTTCAGCTTTCAGCTTTCAGCTTTCAGCTTTCCGAGTGGCTTTGTGCGGGGTGGGCTTCGCGCGGAGCTACTGGTTCGACGAGTTCGACACTGCCAAGCAGTTCGTGCAGCCATCGTTCGACGGCATGTTCCGCATCGCATCCGAAGACACGACCAATCCGCCGATGTGCAGCGTGCTCGGATACTTCTGTGCAAGACTCTTCGGGGAATCCGAAGCAGGGATGAGGAGCCTGCCCCTCATGCTCGGATTGATTCTGCTGGCTACGCCATGACTGGCGATAGTGGCACTCGGTCGGACCGAGAAATGGGTTTCGATGATGATGCTCGCGTTGCCTTTTCTTGCCAAACAGCATTCGAAGGAGGCGAGAGTCTACAGTCTTCTGCTGGGTTTGAGTGCGTGTTGCTTTTTTCTCTACCTTGAGAACCTGACCAAGCCGAGAAGGATAATTCGAGTTGCGCTGGCTGTGTCAATTACGGTGCTCGAATTGACTCATATCTTTGGCATTCTCACCGCGCTGTCCTATCTCAGTGTCATTTTCCTGTCCGCGACGGCGTGCAGAAGCGCATCGGAGTTGCGCTATGTGCCATCGTCCTGGCGGCCGTGGTAGCGCCAGCGGTGACAGGACCCTGTTTACGCCTGGTGTTCTCACGCAGGTGGGACGACATTTCTGGATTCGCTTCACGATGTCCTGACTCGCCGAGCAGGCCGTTCTTATAGTTACCCCGGCGTGCGCGGTCATGTTTGATTACAGACGGTTGATCTCCCCCAAACGTCGGAAGGCGATCAGCCTGAAACTTCCGATCGTGAAGGCGGTTGGAATGATCGCTGGACCTTTGGCGACCTAGCCGGGAAGCAGCGCGGCTGGCAACAGAAGCCACGCCGCTTCGCGGAATTTCAGCTCATCTGCCTCGGCGGTCTTGCGCTCAACACCATCCTGTTGAATCTCCAGTTCAACCAGCTCGGCGTGAACCGCTATGTGCGAACGCGGTTGCGATCGTTGTCGTCGCCGGCTGGAATTTCTGGCTGAATCTAAAGCTGAGCTCGCGCGTGGCGGAGCGTGAACAGAAAGCGTGACCTGGCTCGGACGACCACGCCACGCCGGCAAGAAAGCCCGCACTGGCAGCAAGCTCAGCGCGGATGATCCGCAAATGCCGCTAGCAACTTCACGTAGGCCGACTGGTAGTAAATCGCAGGCTCGGTGACGGCGTAGGATTTCGCCGGGCCGTCATCATTCCAGTCGCGATAGGATTTCTGCGGGGGCTGTCCGGTTGGCGGCGACAGATACGCTGGGACGCCATCATTGAGCGCATTGTGATTCGGACCACCGGGTACATAGCCGGGTGCTGGACCACAGAGCGAAGTCTGCGCATCTTTCCATTTCGCACTCTTCCAATGGAACCAGGCATGGAAGATTTCATTTGCCGACCGCGAGGCTCCATAGCCATACATGTTGCTGAGCATGACCATGCCGAATGGATTCACACCATGGAACCAGTGCAGGATTTCTTCTGCACGCAGGCGGTAGGGCGCAGGATCCGCAAGTGCGTAGGTCGCCACATCGACATTGCTGTTGCCGTAATTGGCGCGTGGCTGATTGCTGCCCCAGTGATACTGAGGGTCATTGAGAAACGCACGATAGAGATCGTCCGTCGGATTGAAGCCGTAGATCTTGCTGGCAGCCTTCATGTCGGCACGCTTGTCAGCGAGGATCGCCGCTTTCACGGTTTCATCGGCCCCGGGCAGCGTCGTGTAGTACAGCAGCGACTCGCCTTCATAAGGTGAGTAGCGGGTCCAGCCTTCGTCGTGATACGGACGTGTGAGCTTGTAGTTTTGCTTGACGTAGCTGCCGTAGTCCGGGTCGCCGGTCAGCGCGAATAGATAGACCGCAGCCGCTACGGCTGCGCCGTCCTGATCCTGCGCGTTGAGATCGGCGTCACCGGCCTTGACGGTGCCGTTGTCACAGTCCGTCTGTTTGGCGGGCGCTGCCTGATAGTTCTTCCAGGCGGCCACAGCTCGCCGCTTGAGTTCGACCGATTCATCGGCCAGGGCCGGAACGTTCCGGAAAACCTGCGCTGCATGGGCATACATGCCTGCCGCTGCGATGGTCGACGACGTGCAGGCCGGCACGTAGAACCGCGGCAGCGTGTCGCCGCTTGGCGGACTCGCGCTGCCGCCGTAGCTGATCGCCCCGACCTTCAAGGCGACGCTGCCGTTCGAGAACTGCATGCGCTTGAGCCAGTCGGTCTCCCACTTGATCTCGTCGAGCACGTCGGGAATGCCGTTGCCGGACTCCGGGATATTGAAGTCATCCGTGAACACGGCCGGATGCTGCTCGTAGGCTGCGAGCAGTTGGTGCACAGGCTGCAAGGCAAAGGTCACGTATTTGTTCGTGTCGCCGGCATCGAACCAGCCACCGGACATGTTCCGGGCTTTCGAGACATTGTCGCGATCGGTCACGTCACGCGCTTCCGTATCCTGTCGCGGGCCGCCATAGGCAACGCCATCGGTCCAGCAGGCTTCAGCGGCTGGTGCCTGCTTGGCAAAGCCGCTGCGCTGGTAGAAGTACATGCGCGTCGCGGCCTTCAACACGTTCTTGTAAACCTGCGTGTCGATCGAGAACGCCGGCGAGCGAACCTCTCTCTCTTCGTCATAGACGAAATAGCGACCTGGCGCCGTCACGCTGGAGAAATCGAACCACCATCCGCGGTCGCCGGAGGAGGTCTCCGTGACGCCATTCAGCCAGCTTGTCGGCGTGCCGGAAAATACCGTCTCGCCATTCTCTGCGCGGCGCAGTTGATACTTGTTCCCGGGCACGAAATGGTCCTTCGCGTCATAGCCGACCTGCGGATCGCGGATCACGGCGACCTTGCTGTCTTCCGGACGGTAGCCGAACTGGTCGACCAGCAGGTGATAGTCGATCGGGATCGTCGCACTTGCACCTTGGTCCGACGGCCCCTTGGCGCGGTTCGCCATCGACGGGGATACGGTTTCGACGGCGTCACTGTCGCAGGCGGCCAGCGAGAGCATCGCCGTCAGGACGAGAGGGATCGCGTTGCGTCGCGTCAGGATCAGCGTCATCGCGGGACTCCGAATGCAGCAGAATTGAAGGCGTGCTGACAGCGGTCCGGAATGCGACCGCGTCGGCTAGAAGAATACCTTGCGGATGTCGGAGACGGCGGTCAGCGACTTGGCCGAGATCATGGCCGAATGATGATGGGGCTGGCGCCGGGTCTTGAGCGCTTCCAGCCCCGCAATATCGAGCGGGACGGGCTTCCAGTGATTCAGGGTCCGAATCTCGCCGTCGTACCAGTGGCCCGAGGCTGCTTCGCCGAGGACCTGCGTGACATAGACCCCGTACAAGGTGTACTCGGAAAACGCTGATTGCGTGGCAATGGCCTGGGTCCAGCGTTTGCCGGTCACGGTTTCGATGCGCTGTTGAAGCGAGATTGCATTGTCACGACGCCAGCAGATCACGTTGCCGACGAAGCTGGTGTCGTACCCGGTTTCGGCGGGGATCCCGACCAGACGCGCCGCCTGGGCGTGCCAGCTGTCGTTGTAGTCCAGCAAGCCACGCTGTCCGGTCTCCATGAACAGTGGCACACGGCCATCGCGTTCGAATGATGCGGGATCGAATGGCGCGATGAAGAAGGTGTCGGAGTCCGTATACAGCAGCACGTCCTCCTTGACTGCCGAGGGAATGGCGAGCTTCACCATCTGCTGAAGGATCCAGTTCCGCACCGGCCGCGTGCGGAAGCTGAACCAGAATTTGCGGACGCCGGGCATGCGAACCAGCCAGTTCGGGACGATGTCCTCGACGATCAGTAACTCCGTGCGCGCCGATCGCAGATGTTCGAACAGGGGCACGTCGCGGCGATCGATGACCAGATAATGGCGCAGGCTTGGCGCGGCCCAGCGGGCCACGCTTTCAACCAACAATTCGCAGCGTTTGAGATCAAGACTGAAGCTGGGCGTGACGAGCGCGTACGTGAGGCTTTTCATGGACAGTCTGAGGTATGACGATTCGATTCAATGCAGGATCATGGCGACAGCGGCAACGCTGCTCCGGCGCGCTTCGCCCGAGCATGCGATTGCAGTGCCAACAACACGGTACCGATCAGGATCAGCGACTCGCCAACGATCTGACCGATCAAGGTGCCAGGCGCACCCCAGTACTTCAATCCGAACCACATGATCGACAGCGAGACGATCGCACCAAAGCCGGTCAGCACGGCGACGATCTTGAATCGCTCCAGTGCCTGCAGCGCCGATTGCAGAATGTCCCGGGCTAGCCCTAGCAGGGCCACGCCGAGCCAGAGCAGCAACAGCAAGTCGAGGTCGCCGATCTTGCGATGCATCAGGTCTTCGGTCACTGGGTGGCGGAAGTACCAGATGAACCCGAAATAGATCAGGTCGAGCACCGCGATTCCGAGCACGAAGACGGCGAGTCGCTTCAGCAGTCTCGCGATGCCGATTTCCACCAGCCAGCCGGCAGCGCTTGGGATCAGGAGGCCCTTGACGCCGACCGTGATCAGAATTGCGGGCATCAGCAGAATGCGTGTTGCGTTGACATCGGCAACCGCTTCGAGACCGATCTGTGCGGCGATGACGTAGTTGTAGCTCTGGCTGAACAGCCAGTAGATGCCGGAGCCGATCGCCGACCACAATGCCAGCGGCCGCATTTCACGCCAGAACGGCATGACATCGACCTTGCCGGTCCAGCCCGGATCGCTAGACAGCAGGCGCCGGGCATAGGAACTGCCGATGCCGGCGGCCAGCGCTAGCGCCAGCACAGCCCAGACTGCCGCAGAAAGAGGAATGGTGAGCCCGGAAATCACGACATCTCGCGGCGCCAGGATGGCGAGCGTCGCGCCGATGATCAGCATCACGACATAGACCGCATCGACTCTCAGGAGGATCTTCGAGCGGCGATACGTCAGCAGCACGACGCGGTTGTACTCGCGCAGCAGGGTGTTCCACGATGCGAGAACGCCGACGACTCCGACCAGCATCAGATGCGAGTCCCAGAATCCCAGCAGATAGCCTGCGGGAGGTACCAGAAATGCAGGAATCGCGATCCACCGCAACAAACGGCGCTGCGCGTAGTCGATCGCACCGATCATGTTGCGGCATTCTTCCGCCGTTTTCTTGGGCGCCAGAACGTACAGCGGACCGCTCAGGATCGAGCCCTGCGCCACGGTCAGCAGAAGGATCGTGGCTTGTGCCAGCACGAAGAGACCGTAGTCGGTGCCGCTGGTATTGCGGATCAGGATAAACGCCAGAAAAAAATTGGCGCCGGATAGCAAGGCCTGGTCGATGACGGCAAAGCTGAACAGCCGCAGGAGGCGAGAAGGGGGGCGCAAGAAATTGCTCCGGACCGATAGATTGCGAGCTGAAATGAGTTGAGTCCGGCCGTACGGGCCGAATTAATCGTGAGATGCCTGAAGCACTGCCGGATACGAACCTCTCTGACCGTAGACAGCAGGCGTCCTAATTTCTGCCTGATTCAGATCTATATCGTCAGGTTGCGCCTGCGTACAATCAAGCAAGTTTGATTCCTGTCTTGACCAGAACATGAATGGGTCGGCGATGAATGATGTGCAGACTATTCAGAATTCTGTTGCCGGCTTGCGTACGGTCCGCGGCGGCTGGGTCCAGGATTCACGCGGGGCATGGATTGTCGCACTCACGGCGGCCTATGTCCTCGCCAGCGTGGCGATCAGTTCACAGCTCTTCTCGGATGGAGCCGGCGGCGATGCACTCGCTGCCAATCCAGTATCTCGCCTGATCAAGTTGACCGTGCTGGCGCTGGGCGGCCTCATCGTGATCTGGCGCTTGAAGCTCGCCTTGCTGCTTCTCAGAAGACTCAACCCGGGCTTGATCCTGTTTCTGGTCATCGCGCCGCTGAGCTGGGTCTGGTCGATTAGCCGCGGCGATACGCTTGCACGCTTCGTGTCGATTCTGAGCATGGCAATGATCTGCTCTGCGGTCTGTCTTTTCGGATGGTACGCACAGCGATTCCAGAAGATCATCCGGCCGACCTTGACGGTGCTGATCATTGCGTCCATCGCCTACGCACTCGCATTCCCTCTGTATGGCATCGAGCAGGGCATCGGAACCTTGCACAACGCGTGGCGGGGCATCACATCCCAGAAAAATCAATTCGGTGAGCTGACAAGTTTTTCCGTTCTGTTCTGGCTGCACGCCGGTATCCACGGGCAAACCAAGCGATGGCAGGCCATTGTCTTCGGGACCATGTCGTTTGTCGGCGTCCTGCTCTCTCGCAGTTCAGCGTCGCTGATGTCGACCGTGTTCGCGTCAACCTTTATGCTGCTGCTCTACGGGGCACCGCCGAATCTTCGGCGATACATGCCGTATTTCACCGGCACGTTTGCGACGATCATCGTGATCTACGCCACGGCCGTGCTGAAGATCGTGCCGGGGCTTGATGTTCTGCTGACGCCAGTTACAGCCTTCACCGGCAAGGATCTGACGTTTTCGAACCGAAGCGAGATCTGGGTCATTATCAAGGAACATATCCTTGAAAGCCCGTGGATTGGCACAGGATATGGCGCGTATTGGACGGGTTACACAAACGGCTCGCCGTCTGCCGTGTTTCTCAGCCGCATGTACTTCTACCCTTTCGAGTCCCATAACGGCTACATCGAGATCATCAACGACCTCGGCTTCCTGGGTCTCGGAATCCTGCTCAGCTATCTGCTGTTTTTTGTGCGGCAGTCCCTCCAGCTCATGAAGATCGATCGGCCACAAGGGATCCTCTATCTGGGACTGTTCTTCCAGCAGGGCGTCCTGAATCTTTCAGAAACCTCGTGGCTCAGTATCACCAGCGGATTTCCATTCTTCATCATGACCCTCGCGAGCCTGATGCAAGCCAGAAATCTGCTGGATCACGATCTGCGACGCTTTTTCGGTACACCGGAGAGTGCGGCCGCGCCCGCGAGCCGGTTTTAGAAGTGCTGCCACGCAAGCGGTTGGCGGCGCCGACTGCGCATGGCGATGCCGATGCGGTCGGTCCACACCCAACTTGCGGGTTTAACTCTCCCGCTCGGTCCGCACCCAGGCTTTTGAAGTCCGTTTCTGCAGCATGACCAGAACTTTCCATCCGACGAAAAACGGCGCGCGGGCGAGATCGATCAGACCTTGTCGGCCCAGGCCACTGAGCTGCCAGCCACGCAGGACGTAAAGCACGAGACCTAGCGCACAGGCGAGACCGACCCACAGCCAAACCAGCAGCGCCGGCAGGAGAATCGCCGAGATCGCTGCCAGCAGCAGCAGTGCGACGACGTTGATTGCGACATAGGACAGCGGCAGAACGAGCAGGTCCAGCGCGAGGTCGAGACAGATGGCACTGCGCTGCAGAAACGCCGCACGCAGCAGAGGCAGCGTCTTGCTGCGAATCAGCTGAAAGCGGCCACCTTCCCAGCGCTGACGCTGCTTTCCTGCTGTCTCCTCATTGGTGACCATGTCCGCATCGGAATGGGCTTCATCGGCGTATTGCACGCGATGCCCGGCAAGCCCGAGCGTGATGCCGTACTCCAGGTCCTCCGTCAGCGAGAATGCCTTGTAGGGCACTTCCACTAGCAGGCGATGTGTCACGCACCAGCCGTTGCCGCGGATGCCGCAAGAAACGCCGAGCCGTTCGCGGGCCCGCGAGCGCGCGATGTGAAACGCGGCTTTCGCGATCGTGATCAGCCGGGTGCGCCAGGAGTCCATCGGATTTAGGATGCCGTAATGCACCTGGACCGCCTGAGCGCCTTTTTCGATGCGGGTGGCAAAGGCTTCGAGCAGATTGGTCGAGACTTCTGCGTCGGCATCAATAACCGCAACGGCATCGGCCCAGCCTTTCGCGCGGCTGGCCTTGAAGCCGAAATCCAGCGCATAGCCCTTGCCGCGTAGTGTTTCGTGCGTTCGTTCGAGGACTTCGGCGCCGGCACCGCGGGCAAGCTCGGCGGTGTTGTCACTGCAGTTGTCGGCAATGACCAACACCCGGAACCCGTCTGCGGGCCAGTCGATCTTGCGCAGGCTGGCCACTGTCCGTTCGATGATGCTGGACTCGTTGTGGGCCGGTACGATGACATCGAAGCGCACACGCCGAGTCGACGTTGCCGGCACGGGCAATGATTGCGAAAGCAAGGTCAGCGCGAGCAGATAGCCGCAGGCAAGAACCGCCGGCGCGGCAAGGATCAGCAGCAGGAGTCCAATCAGAAGGCTCATGGCATCGTCTTCGCGTACTCTGCGTACCGCCAGCCCCAAAGCGTGGTCAGTTTGCCGAAATTGGCCGCGCCGCGAATGAGCCATTGCGCGGCGCGATGCCGACCCAGCGGCAAGGTGAGCAAGGTCAGCACGCCAGAGACGAGCAACTGGACGAACACGCGTCCGAAGAACGCTAATCGGCCGGTGCTGCTGACCGGACCGTAGAACCCGGTGAGCGTCTTGCGCGCGAATTCCTGGCCACCGCCCAGCGCGCGTTGCAGCAGCCAGTGCAGAGAGAGGCGAGAGGCTTCGACCGGCTCGGTCACGATGGCCTCATCACACCAGACCACCTTGGCGCCACCGCGCACCATGCGGACCAGCAGGTCACCGTCCTCGCCCGCGATCAGTCCGAACGAGATATCAAAAGGGCCAGGCTGGGCATGAAGCGGCTCGCCGCGAACCAGCACATTACCGAAACGCATGCGATTCAGCGGCACGATGTCACCACTGGCCATGCGCGGGAAATCGTAGAAATTCCCGCGACGGATCCAGGATGCCGCGTGATCCGGTACGACCGGCACCACCGGCGCAAGCACGACGTCGGCCTGATAGCGCGTTGCGGCATCTGCCAGTTGCGCGAGCCAGCCGGGTGGCGCGCGCTCGTCGTCGTCGATGAAGGCAAGCCAATCCCCAGCCGCGCATTGTTCGACCGTACGATTGCGGGTCAGCGCGATATTGCGTTGTGGCTGGATGTCGTAATGGATCGGGAACGGCGCGCCGAGTGCGCGACGCTGCTCGACGACATTGCGAGCGCTGCCTTCGGCGTGGTTATCGACCACGGAGACTTCGACCGGCAGCAGCGTCTGATGCACGAGATCTTCGAGCAAGGCCGCAAGCCGGTCTGCGCGCCGGTAGGTGGCGATGCAAAGGCTGATCTTCATTCGCTCAGGGATCTTTCGGCGCCGGAGCGGGACGGTCGATGCGATGCACCGATCGAAGCATATTCATTAGTTCCTTGCGGGCGCGGAATACGTTCCAGATCAGCAGAGCGAGCGCGGTCCAAGTCAGCAGGTCGGCGAAGTCCTGCGTCAAGGCGATCATGAGCCAGAGCAGGACATAGAACAGCAGTCGCGACAGGAAGAATGGAGCCTCCGGCCAGTCCTTCCCGCCGATGCGGTAGAGGTAGTACGGCACCCAGCGCGCAACGACGTGGGCGCCGAGTGCAAGCGATGCCGAAATTCCGACCGGTACGAGCACCACGAATGAAGCGGTGCGCGCGAACTGCAGTCCCGGAAACAGCCAGATTCGAGTGGATTTGTCGATGCGGTTGTAGACCTTGAAGCCGACATGGGTCGCCACGAGCACGCCGGCCCAGCTGGCGACGTCCATCCATGTCATCACGGCAGGCCATCGCAACAGGAAGATCGCGATCAACCCCGATACGCTTGCCCAGATCCAAGGCTGGATGACGGGCGTCGCCACTTCGATCTGCCCGAACGTTTCGCTGAGCTTCGGGTCCTTTTCGTAGTGGACTGCGACCCAGTCGTTGTCGACGTAGCCGCGCTCGTAGATGGCCCAGAACGACAGCAGCAGCAACATCAGGCCCAGCACATGCAGCACCGGCATGCCGGCCTGCGCGATCGAACAGATGACCCAGAACGCGAAATCCTCCTGCAGGATGCCGCGCAAGATGTAGCGCTGTCCGGGGCGTTTGACCTGGGTCAGATACTGGCCGGGCAGATAGACCCGCGCGAGTGCCTTGCGATAGCGGGCACCCGGCCAGATGGTGCGCAACGGGCGGGCGCATCGCTCCAGAAGCGGCTGATCGTCGAGCGAGTCGGTCAGCACGGCGCTGGTCGTGACCATGTCGGCATTGACCACATTGAGCGTCATGCCGGCCTTTCCGAGACGACGATCTTCGAAGCTGTTCAACCGCGAACCGATGAGCTTTAGATCGGAGAGCTCCAGGGCATCGATCAAAGGCGCGACGACCGGAATGAATCCGAGTGTGGAAATCATGGTCGGATGCTGCCGGGTCCGAACCGCTTCAATCAGGGAATGGTTGCCGTGCTCGCTGGCGAGTGACGCAACACGCTTGCGCCAGCGGCTCCAGATCCAGGGCATGAACAGGGTCACCAAGCGCACGCGCCAGACATCCCGCGTATTTTCTCCGCCAGTCCATCGCCAGGGCTTCAAGACATCGAGCACTCGAAGCAGCAACAGGGCCAGAAGTCCTGGACTGGCCGAGTCGAGGAAGTCTTCGGTCGAATTCCGAAGGTAAGCCGTCTCATCGAAATCGAGAAAAAGCATTCCCGCATGCTCACGCACCGCAACCATTGCGACGTCGGGTGAGGCATCGTAACGGCTTCGGGAATCAGCAG